>Ga0153999_1000031_pt1 | contig 98026 bp, 89 predicted proteins | sample TSNC083MetaG_FD_104675 | JGI IMG/M metagenome (GOLD analysis project Ga0153999, IMG submission 104675) | Attine ant fungus gardens microbial communities from North Carolina, USA - TSNC083 MetaG | ecosystem: Host-associated > Fungi > Mycelium > Unclassified | place: USA: North Carolina, Lumber...
AATGCCACACCGCTGTATGCCCAGGGCTATTTCGTCTATGACTCCAAAAAGGCCGGCGGCCTGACGGTGTCGCACCTGCGCGTCAGCGAGCAGCCGATCAATTCGGCCTACCTGGTCAGCCACGCAGACTTCGTCGGCTGCCACCAGCTGCAGTTTATCGATAAGTACCAGATGGTCGAACGCCTGAAGCCCGGCGGCACCTTCCTGCTCAATACCCCTTACGGCGCCGACGAGGTCTGGTCGCGCCTGCCGCAGGAGGTTCAGGCGCTGTTGCACCAGCGCCAGGCGCGTTTCTATATCATCAACGCCGCCAAGCTGGCGCGCGAATGCCGGCTCGGCGCGCGCATCAACACCGTAATGCAGATGGCGTTCTTCCACCTGACGCAGATCCTGCCGAGCGACGTGGCGCTGCAACAGCTGCAGGATGCCATCGCCCGCAGCTACAGCAGCAAGGGCCAGAAGATCGTTGAGCGTAACTGGCAGGCGCTGGGCGCCACCCGTGGCGCACTGACCGAAATTCCACTGCAGCCGATCGACGACAGCAGCCCAATGCGCCCGCCGGTGGTTTCGGACGCCGCGCCGGACTTCGTCAAAACCGTTACCGCCGCGATGCTGGCCGGGCTGGGCGATGCGCTGCCGGTTTCCGCCTTCCCGCCGGACGGCACCTGGCCGGTGGGCACCACCCAGTGGGAAAAGCGCAACATCGCCGAAGAAATCCCGGTCTGGCAGCCCGACCTGTGCACCCAGTGCAACCACTGCGTCGCCGCCTGCCCGCACTCCGCCATTCGCGCCAAAGTGGTTCAGCCGGCGGAGATGGCACACGCCCCCGCTTCCCTGCAGTCTCTGGATGTCAAATCACGCGATATGCGCGGCCAGAAATACGTACTGCAAGTGGCGCCGGAAGATTGCACCGGTTGTAACCTGTGTGTCGAGGTCTGCCCGGCGAAAGATCGCCAGAACCCAGAGATCAAGGCCATCAACATGGCTTCGCGCCTCGATAATCTGACGGCGGAAAAAGACAACTACGACTTCTTCCTGCAGCTGCCGGAAATCGATACGGCGCAGCTGGAGCGCATCGACATTCGCACCTCGCAGCTGATCACGCCGCTGTTCGAATACTCCGGTGCCTGCTCCGGCTGCGGCGAAACGCCGTACATCAAGCTGCTGACCCAGCTCTATGGCGACCGTTTGCTGATCGCCAACGCCACCGGCTGTTCCTCGATCTACGGCGGCAATCTGCCGACCACGCCTTACACCACCAACGCCGAAGGGCGCGGGCCGGCGTGGGCCAACTCGCTGTTCGAAGACAACGCCGAATTCGGCCTGGGCTTCCGTCTGACGGTCGATCAACATCGCGCACGGATGCTGCGCCTGCTGAATTCGCTGGCGCCGCAGCTGCCGGAGCAGTTGGTCAATGCCTTGCAGATGGAAGATGTGGCGCCGGAGCCGCGCCGTAAGCAAATCGCCGAACTGCGCACGCTGCTGGCGAGTATTGGAGGTGAAGACGCACGCCAGCTGGCGGCCGACGCCGATTACCTGGTAGATAAATCCATCTGGCTGATCGGCGGGGACGGCTGGGCCTACGACATCGGCTTCGGCGGTTTGGATCACGTCCTCAGCCTGACGGAGAACGTCAACGTGCTGGTGCTCGACACCCAATGCTACTCCAACACCGGCGGCCAGCAGTCGAAAGCCACACCGCTTGGCGCGGTGACCAAGTTCGGCGAACACGGCAAGCGCAAGGCGCGCAAAGATTTGGGCGTCAGCATGATGATGTACGGCCATGTCTACGTCGCGCAGATCTCGCTGGGGGCGCAGCTTAACCAAACGGTGAAAGCGATTCAGGAGGCCGAGGCCTATCCGGGGCCGTCGCTGATCATCGCCTACAGCCCGTGCGAAGAGCACGGCTACGATCTGGCTCTCAGCCACGATCAGATGAAACAGCTGACCGCCACCGGCTTCTGGCCGCTGTACCGCTTCGATCCGCGTCGCAGCGCCGAGGGCAAGGCCGCATTGGCGCTGGATTCGCGGCCGCCAAACAGCAACCTGTCGGAAACGCTGCTGAAAGAACAGCGTTTCCGCCGCCTGAACGCGCAGCAGCCGGAGGTGGCCAGCGCGCTGTATCAGGCCGCCGAGAAAGAGCTGAAGGAGAAATACGATTTCCTCAGCCTGCTGGCCGGCAAGGCGGAAAAGTCCGCCGCTGAGTAACCCCCTCAGGGCGCGAGTGATTCGCGCCCTGTTTTTCACATACCGTTTGAATCAGCGATGGGCCTCAATGTTCAAGGGTTTCACACTTAACGAGCCGCGTTTTTTTCTTTTATCCATTGCGCCATGACGCGTGTCGAGAACGGCTTATCCGTTTTAATCTCCGCTAAAGCGCAAACCTTGTCTTTGAACGTGGCGCCCAGCGAAAATAATTTCCCGTCATAGTAACAATAAAGTGCATCTCCCTTATCCTTGCCATCAAGACGCTCTTTTTGCTCTCGCGGTACCAGTACGACGGTTTCGGTCGGTTCGCTCAGACCAACAGGCATCGTGTCAAACGCCAGTGCGTTTTCTGCGTAAGCAAAAAACGATGCGCAAAGTCCAACAACAGTGATTCCTTTCATGCTCTCTGTGCCTCTCGGTGTAAGTTCTGACTGAGATGAGACCCGCACCGCGAAACAACGTTCCCTCGAAGCCGTCGTTCAAATGACGGCGAATGCTGTGAGCCGAAAAACCTGCTGGTATTCATCGCCACAATCCGTACCATACAGACCTCGCGTCGGGTGCGTGGCTGCTGGATGATGAATAATGATCAAAATCGGCCGGTTGAATGGTAAACTCGCGGTCTACAACGCCATGCCCCTAGTGCCCCCCATTGAGAATGAGCACGATTTAAATGTCAGAAAAGCAATCCGTTAGCCAAAAAGAGCAGTACAATCTGAACAAGTTGCAAAAGCGCCTGCGCCGCAACGTGGGCGAAGCGATCGCCGATTTCAATATGATTGAAGAAGGCGACCGCATCATGGTCTGCCTGTCCGGCGGTAAAGACAGCTACACCATGCTGGAGATCCTGCGCAACCTGCAGCAGAGCGCGCCGATCAACTTCTCGCTGATCGCGGTGAACCTCGATCAGAAACAGCCCGGCTTCCCGGAGCATATTCTGCCCGCCTACCTGGAAAGCCTGGGGGTGGAATACAAGATCGTCGAAGAGAACACCTACAGCATCGTCAAAGACAAGATCCCGGAAGGCAAGACCACCTGTTCACTGTGCTCGCGCCTGCGCCGCGGCATTCTGTACCGCACCGCCACCGAACTGGGTGCCACCAAGATCGCGCTGGGCCATCACCGCGATGACATTCTGCAGACGCTGTTCCTCAACATGTTCTACGGCGGCAAGATGAAAGGCATGCCGCCCAAACTGATGAGCGACGACGGCAAGCACGTGGTCATTCGCCCACTGGCCTATTGCCGCGAGAAAGACATCGAGCGTTTCTCGATCGCCAAAGCCTTCCCGATTATTCCATGTAACCTGTGCGGCTCGCAGCCTAATCTGCAACGCCAGGTGATCGGCGATATGCTGCGTGACTGGGACAAACGTTACCCAGGCCGATTGGAAACCATGTTCAGCGCCATGCAAAACGTGGTGCCCTCGCACCTTAGCGATATCAATCTTTTCGATTTCAAGGGCATTCACCACGGTAGCGCCGTGGTGGACGGCGGCGATTTGGCCTTCGATCGTGAAGACATTCCGATGCAGCCGGTCGGTTGGCAACCGGAAGACTCGGACGACGCAGCACCTGTGCCAGAGCGTTTGAGCGTGCTGGAAATCAAATAAGCCCCTCGCCGCTTGCCCTTTGCAAGCGGCGACATTCCCCTCACTCGACGATCTCGATCCTGTTCACAGTTTGCGCAAAATTTACTGGGCGATGCCGTTTTTACCCTATACTGTTTATTTATACAGTTATATGGAGATCGCGCAATGAATATCACCCCCTGTCTGTCTCACGTCTCGCTAGGCTCCAACGATTTCGCTGCCGCCGCGGCTTTTTACGATCGCACGCTGGCCGCCTTGGGTTGCCGACGCGTGCTGGAACATCCCGGCGCCATCGGGTATGGCCGCGACTACCCCGAGTTTTGGCTGCAGGTGCCGATCGACGGTCAATCCGCCTCACCCGGCAACGGTACGCACGTCGGTTTTTTCGCCACCAGCAAGCAACAGGTGGATGAATTCCATCGCCAGGCGCTGCTGGCCGGCGCCGTCGATGAAGGCGCGCCCGGTTCGCGGCCGCACTATGGTGAGGCCTATTACGGCTGTTTTGTCCGTGATTTGGATGGGCACAAGATTGAAGCCAGCTTCTGGGATGAAAGCGCGGCCTGAGGATGAGAGAAAACCGCATAAAAAAATGCCGGTGATTAAACCGGCATTGTACGAATCAAATGTGCTATGCAGTAATTCAAAAATAAGAAAGTAAGACAATTATGGAGCGCAACGCCCATCGCTTGACGTTGCATTCACCTGCGAGAGAGATCATGCCCCATTTCCCCCGGCTAAATGTTGATATTGCTCAATGTTAACCGGGTTTTCATCATTTTTGCCTACAGCCAGCGGCTGCGCTTCAACCACCAGGCGACGCCAAGCACCAGCCCGACCAACATCAGGCAAAATGCCGCAAAACCGAGAGGATTGCCGCCGCCCGGAATGCCGCCAAGGTTGACCCCGAACAACCCGGTCAGGAAGGTGGTCGGGAGAAATACCATCGCCAACAATGACATGGTGTAAGTGCGGCGGTTCATCGCATCCGCCATCACCGTGGTGATCTCATCGGACAAGATGGCAGTGCGCGCGATGCTGCCGTCCAGATCGTCCAATCCCCGCCCCAGACGATCCGCGATGTCCTGCATGCGGCGGCGATCGTCATCGCTCATCCACGGCAGGCGGTCGCTGGCCAGCCGAGCGAAGACGTCACGCTGCGGCGCCATGTAACGACGCAGCACGATCAGCTGCTTACGGATCAACGCCAGCTGGCCGCGCTCCGGCACCTGTTGCTCCAGCAAAGCGTCCTCCAGATCGATAATCTTGTCGTGCAGATCCTCGATGAATTCGCTGGTGTGATCGGTCAACGCATCAGAAATTTCCACCAGCCAGCTGCCGCTGTTGGTCGGCCCGGCGCCGCTTTGCAGATCGTTCACCACCTGATCGATGGAATACACCTTGCGGTGCCGGGTGGAGATAATCAGTTTATCGGTGACGTACACGCGGATGGTGACCAGCTGATCCGGCCGGGAGTTGGCGTTGAAGTTGATGCTGCGCAGGGTAATCATGGTGCCTTCACCCTGGCGGCTGACGCGCGGCCGCGAGCTTTCGCCGGAGAGCGCTTCGCGCACCGAATCCGGCAGCAGCGGCGTAGTGCTCAACCATTCGGCGCTGGCCGGGTGCGCATAATCGAGATGCAGCCAGCACGGCGCGTCACAGGTGATCTTGTCATCCTGCTCGATCGGCGTTACGCCCCCCTTGCCATCCAGCTGATAAGCGTAAACCGCATCGGCGACCTGCAGCTCGCTCCCCTCAATCACATCCATTCATTTATCCCCTCAGTCTTGCTTATGTTGCAGAGTCTAGCGTTAACACCTTGGAGATCAAAGGCCAAGCTGTAACGACAGTTTTCACCAGGGGCTAAAAGCCTGCTCTATACTTCAGGCGAAGGAACACCTGAGGAGACGTGAAGAGCAACGATGATGGAAAGTGCAAACGCAAAACATTGTTCAGCTAACCGGGTGACTCTGCGTCGCCTGCTCTGCAGCGCAGTCGCGGCAATGCTGTTCACCAGCCAACCGCTGCACGCGGAGCCGATGCTGGAGCACATCGCCACCCCGTTTCGCGTCGCGACGGCGGCGGGCGATGTGACTTACTTTGTCGCCCATGAGCACAGCGCCCAGCCGCGTACCGCACTGGTGGTGATGCACGGCCACCCACGCGATGCCGCTAAAACGTTGCAAGCGGCGATCAGCGCAGCCCAGGCTGCGGGAGCGGGAGGCAAAGCCCTGCTCGTCGCCCCGCTGTTCCAGGTGCCGGAGAAACTTGCCGCTCGCTGCCATTCCGCCGGTCTGCCCCAGCCGCAAGACGGTGAGGCTCTGTGGCGCTGCGGCTCCTGGATCGAAGGCGATTTGGATAATAGCGGGAAAACCGGCTCGTTCAATGCCATGGATAACCTGCTGGCCGACCTGAAACGGCGCTGGCCATCGCTGCAATCGATAACCGTGGCCGGTTTTTCCGCCGGTGCTCAGTTCGTGCAGCATTATGTCGGCTTTGCCCATCCGCCAAACGCAGTGCGTCTGCGCTATGTGGTGGCCGACCCCGGCAGCTGGCTCTACTTTGAGAATCTGCGCCCACAGCCAGCAAACGGGGGGAGCTGCGGCAGTGAAACAACCTGCCGTTTCCGTTGGCAAACGCTGAACGCCGGCCAGTGTCCACGGGCCAACCAGTGGAAATACGGCCTGGAAGCGCTTCCCGCTCACCTGCAGCGCACGGCCGATGCCGCTCGTCAGCGCTATGCCGCCGCTGATATCACCTACCTGGCCGCCGCCGCTGATACCGGCACCGCGCCGGGCGCCTACTATCGGATACTCGACAAATCCTGCGCCGCCCAGCTGCAGGGCTCCTATCGATTGCAGCGAGCCTTGGCCTATGCCGACTATGACCGGCGTTACCTGGCGCCGGATAAGCCGCATCGGTTAACGATCGTTCCCGGCTGCGGGCACAACGTCGCCTGCGTCTTTCCCGCCCCGGCGGCCAGGCGGGCGCTTTTCCCGATTAATGCAGACTAATAATAACGGTAATGAAATAAACCATTGCCGATAAATCAGGCAATATCGCCGATAAAGCACTGGTAATGCCGTTATTATTATGACTTAACATATTGCTATCACTTTTAATTCAAAATGATAATAATAAATCAACATAAAGCTGTTTCAGCGCAAATTTTAGGGGCATATACTTTTCTCACTACGAGGAGGTAGTTATGTTACGCGACCATTTAAAAATAAACGCCAGCGATACGCTGGAAAAAATCAGCAATATCCATTTGCAAAACCAGGGGCAGGAAGAGATCAGTGAATTCGTGGTAAAAAACGCCGCCGGCCTGCAGATTGGCACGGTCTCCGTCCACGATCGTTTCAGCACTCGCCGCTCTTATCCCACCAGCTATCGCATCACCCAAACCGACATGAGCGGCCGTGTGGTGGTGGATGCCATGCGGGACTGTCTATAAGCGTAACCACTATCGGAAATAACGAAAAATAATGTGATGATGGCGACCCTGTTTATTATTAAACGGGGTTTGTCGCGTGAAAAAATTAATTACCCTCGTCGTTTTTCCATCGATAAAATAAAGCCCCCGCATATAGGCGGGGGCGATACATAAATCGACTCAGTGTTTGATGATATACATCGTCTGGCTGTAGGCCACGTCTTCCGGATTGGTGATCGGGTAGCCTTTTACCCACGGTTTAATCAGGCGGCCGTTGGTGTATTGGTAAATCGGCGCGATCGGCGCCTGATCGGCAATGATTTGCTCCATCTTGTTATAATCGGCGGTCACCGCCGCCGGATTGGTTTCCCGCCCTGCCTGCGCCAGCAGCCTGTCGTAGTCCGCGCTCTTGAACTTGGCGATGTTGCCGCTGTGGGTCGAGGTCAGCAGCGACAGGAAGGTCGACGCCTCGTTATAGTCACCCACCCAGGAGGCGCGGATCACGTCGAAATTACCGGTATTGCGGCTGTCGATATAGGTTTTCCACTCCTGGTTTTGCAGCTTGACGTCAATGCCGAGCTTTTTCTTCCACATTGAGGCCACGGCAATGGCGATCTTCTGGTGGCTTTCCGAAGTGTTATACAACAGCGTCAGCTTCAGCGGGTTATTCGGGCCGTAACCGGCCGCCTGCAGCAACGCCTTGGCCTGCGCATCCAGCTCCGCCTGCGATTGCTGTTGCAGCAAACTCGCCTCCGGTTTGAACCCGGCAGTCACGTCCGGCGTGAAGTGATAGGCCGGTTTTTCGCCGGTGCCCAGCACTTTTTCCGCGATAATCTTGCGATCGATGGCGTAGGACAAGGCCTGGCGCACCCGCACGTCGTTGGTCGGCGCGCGCTGGGTGTTGAACGCGTAGTAATAGGTGCCGAGCTGATCCGGCGTGTACACCTGCCCCGGAATATCTTTCAGCAGCTTCTGATACATGTTTTTCGGGAAGGATTCGGTGATGTCGATATCGCCCGCCAGGTAACGCTTGGTGGCGTTGGATTCCTGATTGATCGGCACGAAGGTCACTTTGGTCAGCACGGTTTGCGCATGATCCCAGTAATGATCGTTAGGCGTCAGCACCAGCTTCTCGTTCACCACCCGCTCCTGCAGTTTGAACGCGCCGTTGCCCACCAGATTGCCGACCTTGGTCCAGTCGTTGCCGTATTTTTCCACCACCGCCTTATTCACCGGGAACAGGCTGAAGTTAGCCGTCAGGCTGACGAAGTACGGCACCGGCTTGTCCAGCTGCACTTTAAGCGTATAGTCGTCCGGCGCCGACACGCCCAAGCGATCGGCCGGCAGTTTGCCGCTGATGATCTGCTCGGCGTTCTGGATCCCCGCTAACTGCGCGAACCAGGCGAACGGCGACAGGTTTTTCGGCTCGACCAGCCGCTGCCAGCTGTAGACGAAATCCTTTGCCGTGACATGGTCACCATTTGACCACCGCGCATCTTTGCGCAGATGGAAAATATAAGTCTGATTGTCGCTGGTCTGCCAGCGCGTGGCGACGCCGGGGATCACTTTCCCGTTGGCATCCTGATTGACCAGCCCTTCGAACAGATCGCGCGCCAGCTGCGCCTCCGGCAAGCCTACCGCTTTAATCGGATCGAGCGAGGCCGGTTCGTCTTTAATGTGGCGCACGATCTCCTGTTTGGCCGCCAGCGCGGTGCCCGGGGGAACCTGCGCCGCCATGGCGCTGCTCATACAGGCGCCGATCGCCGCCGCGCAAAGCGCCAAACGAAAACCCCGTTGCATTTTTCTTCCTGTCATTATGATTTGCCCCCGTTAACCATCTGAATTTTTTATCATATAGCACAAGATCCGTCCGGCCTAGCGCTCACGGCCGAGAAGTTGCAAAAAGTGCGATTCAGGCAATAAAAAACCCGTGCGGCGCAGGGCGGCACGGGCGGTGTTTGCAGCGGCAACCGTCAGTCGTACAGGTGGATGCTGTTGATGCGGTAGCTGAACTCTTCGCCCTCTTCTTCATCGAACACGGTGAAAAAGCCTTTCTCAGCCAGCGGACGGGCCGAAATATCGGTTTTTTGCAGCTGACGCGCGTCGGCGTCGTCATAGCCGTAGTCGAGGTAGAAGACATCTTTTTGGTAATCGATATGCAGGGTGAACGGATAGTTCGATTCGTCCCCGCGCCCGTCATCATTTTTCACCACGCCGAACCATTCCCCCTGACGGATCTGGTTTTCAGCATCCACGCCGCACAGCAGCGTGATGGTGTCATTTTCATTTTCGCTATAGCTGGCGATGATTCTGGCTACTGGCATGTTAAATCCTCTTGCGGGTGATTGGCTTAGCTCTGCCGTTAGTATAACAACAGCGTCAGGCCAGGTGCGGTTTAATTGACGTTTTCACCGCCGTGGCGTCACAGATTGCGCAAACGTCGCACAATTGCGATGGGAAAGATGCCTCAAAGCGTAATACACTGAATAAAATGACAATGACTCTCGACCTTTAATCCAGGGACAACACCATGACCGAACATCGACCACGCAGTGAACGTGGCCAGTTGGCCATCGCAGGAGAAAACTACGGCAGCTCGCTGCTGGGCGCGCCGCTGCTCTATTTCCCGGCAGCGGTCAGCGGCCCGGAGACCGGGCTTATCATCGCCGGCACCCACGGCGATGAGAGCGCCGCCATCGTGACCCTGTCCTGCGCGCTGCGCAGCATCGCCCCCGAGCAGTTGCGTCATCACGTGGTGCTGGCGGTCAACCCCGACGGCTGTCAGCTGGGGCTGCGCGCCAATGCCAACGGCGTCGATCTGAATCGCAACTTCCCGGCCGCCAACTGGCGATCCGGCGATACCGTCTACCGCTGGAACAGCGCGGCGCCGGTGCGCGACGTCAAGCTCTCCACCGGTGGGCGCCCCGGTTCCGAACCGGAAACCCAGGCGCTGTGTCATCTCATCCATCGTCTGAAGCCGCACTGGGTGGTGTCGTTCCACGAACCGCTGGCCTGCATCGAAGATCCCGCCAGCTCGCGGCTCGGCGTTTGGCTGTCGCACAAGTTCGAACTGCCGCTGGTGACCAGCGTCGGCTATGAAACGCCCGGTTCGTTCGGCAGCTGGTGCGCAGATCTGTCGCTGCCGTGCATCACCGCCGAATTCCCGCCGATCTCCGCCGATGCCGCCAGCGAGCGCTACATCGACGCGATGACCGAGCTGCTGACCTACCCGAATTAATCCCTACGGGGCGATATCGACGATCGCCCCGCATTCGAACGCCAGACCCGGTTCGACGTCCCGCGCCAGCCAGGTCGGGCCGTCCAGATCGACGAAGCGCGCCGCCGGCGCCAGCGGCAAGGCAGCGGATATCGCCCGCGACGTGCACAACATGCAGCCGAGCATGATGGCGAACCCTTGTTCGCGCGCGGCCTGCGCCAGCGCCAACGCCTCGGTCAAGCCGCCGGTTTTGTCCAGTTTGATGTTGACCATCTGATAGCGTTGCGCCAGCCGCGGCAGATCGGCGCGGGTGTGGCAGCTCTCATCGGCGCAGATCGGCAGCGGATGAATAAAGTGTTCCAGCGCGGCGTCATCACCGGCCGGCAGCGGCTGCTCCAGCATCGCCACGCCGAGATCGGCCAGCAGCTGGCAGCGCGCCGCCAGCCCTTCCGCCTGCCAGGACTCATTGGCGTCGACGATCAGCGTCGCCTGCGGTACCGCGGCGCGGATCGCCACCAATCGTTCGCTGATATAGTGATCGTCGAGTTTGATCTTCAGCTGCGTGGCGCCCTGCTGCTCCAGTTCACGCGCGGCGAAGGCCATCGCTTCCGGCGTACCGATGCTGACGGTCTGCGCCATACGGATATGCGCCGGGGCCGTCACGCCGCTGCGCTGCCACAGGCTCTGCCCGTGCAGGCGGCACTCGAGATCCCACAGCGCCGAATCCAGCGCGTTGCGGGCGGCGCCCGCTGGCATCTGCACCAGCAGCTGTTCGCGGGTCATGCCTTGTGCGATCGCCGGCGCCATCTCTGCCAGCTGTGCCATCACCGATTCCTCGCTCTCGCCGTAACGCGGGTACGGCGTGCATTCACCGGTGCCGCGCACGCCCTGCTGTTCGATTTCGACCACCACCACACGGGCTTCGGTGCGGCTGCCGCGCGCAATCACGAAGGCGGTATGCAGCGGCCAGGCTTCCGGGTAAAAACGCATGTCTCTCATAACGGCTCCTGAGCGAAAACTGCGCATTCAGCCAGGCTGATGCGCCGGTGATGTTTTATAGAACAGCCTAATATATACAACTATTTAGCAAACTTTGATATCCAATCCGCCCCGGTTGTCATAAACTGGCGCCAGGGTGTGAACCTGATGTTAAATGCCGTGCCGACGCGCCGTTTCATCAGGTTCATACCCTTTGTATAAACACCTGTAAAAGGAATCTAGCAATGACTCAGACAGTACATTTTCAAGGCAATCCGGTCAGCGTAGCGGGCAAACTGCCACAGCAGGGCGAACAGGCCAAGGCCTTCTCACTGGTTGCCAAAGACCTGTCAGACGTAGCGCTGAGCAGCTTCGCGGGTAAACGCAAAGTCCTGAACATCTTCCCAAGCATCGATACCGGCGTCTGCGCGACGTCGGTGCGTAAATTCAACCAGCTGGCCAGCGGCCTGGATAACACCGTGGTGCTGTGCATCTCCGCCGATCTGCCGTTCGCGCAGTCTCGCTTCTGCGGCGCGGAAGGCCTGAGCAACGTGGTTACCCTGTCTACCCTGCGCGGCGCCGAGTTCAAGCAGGCGTACGGCGTCGAAATCGCCGAAGGCCCGTTGGCAGGCCTGACCGCGCGTGCGGTCGTGGTGCTGGATGGCCAGGACAACGTCCTGTACAGCGAGCTGGTGAACGAAATCACCACCGAGCCGGACTACGACGCAGCGTTGGCTGCGCTGAAATAACAAAGCCGGCGAACGCCGGCTTTGGAAACCCGTTAAAGGCGCCGCAAGGCGCCTTTCTTATTCCTCGCCCTCGGCGCCGCCTTTACGGCTGCTCAGGCCATACTCGCGCAGCTTGTTGGCGATGGCGGTATGGGAAACGCCCAGGCGCTTCGCCAGCTTGCGGGTGCTGGGATAGGTGCGATACAGGCGCGTCAGCACCGAGCGCTCGAAACGCTTGCTGATGTCGTCCAGCGAGCCGTCCAGCACCTCGTCGCCCAGCGACATCTCCACCTCGAACTCCGGCAACACGATATCCTGCGGCCGCAGTTCGTAGCCTTCAGTTTGCGTCAGCGCGCGGTAGATGGCGTTTTTCAGCTGGCGCACGTTGCCCGGCCAGCCGTATTTGCTGAGGAAACTGCCCAGATCGCTCGCCAGCTTGGGCCGCGCTACGCCCTGTTCATCGGCGAAGCGCGCCACGAACAGCTCGGTCAGCGGCATGATGTCCTGCGGACGTTCGCGCAGCGGCGGGATGGAGATGGTCAGTACGTTGAGGCGATAATAGAGATCTTCGCGGAATTCGCCGCGCTGCACCAGCTCGGTAAGGTTTTTCTGGGTGGCGCAGATCACGCGCACGTCGACGTGCACCTCATGCTCTTCGCCAACGCGGCGGAACGTGCCGTCGTTGAGGAAACGCAGCAGCTTGGTCTGCATACGCGGCGACATTTCGCCGATCTCATCCAGCAGCACCGAACCGCCGTTGGCCTGCTCGAAGAAGCCCTTCTTGCCTTCCAGCGCGTTGGGATAAGCGCCCGGCGCATGGCCGAACAGTTCGCTCTCCACCACGTCATCCGGCAGTGCGGCGCAGTTCAGCGCCAGGAACGGCTGTTTGCCGCGCGGGCTGCGCAAATGGCAGGCGCGGGCCAGAATATCCTTGCCGGTACCGGTATCGCCGACGATCAGCAGCGGCGCATCGAGCATCGCCAGCTTGCGCGCCTGCTCCAGCACGTGACGCATCTTGGCGCTCACCGCCACGATGTGGTCGAATTCGGTATCGTCATTCACCGATAGATTTTGCAACTGGCGGCCCATGCGCGCGGTGGACTTCAGCATCACCACCGCGCCGACCGCGGCCGCCTGCTGCTGTTCGTCTTCCAGATAGATAGGCGTGATGTCCATCAGGAAGTCCTGGCTGCGGATCACCACCCGCTCGGAGTGCGGCGCCGTATGCTCGCTCTCCAGCCAGCGGCTGAAGTTATAGCCGCCGATCAGCGCTCCGGCAGTCTGGTTGCGGATCTTGTCTTCGTTCAGGCTGAACAGCGCCTGCGCCGCCGGGTTGGCCAGCTCGACCTTGCCCTTCATGTCGATAGAGAACACCGGTTCCGGCATCGATTCCAGCAGCGCACGCAGCGCGCGATGCTCGCGTTCGGAAGGCATAAAGCTGACGGTGCGCACGTCGGTCACGCCGGCGATGCGGCGGATCTCCGCCATCAGCGCGCGGAAAGTATCGAAATCCAGCTGGGAGAAATTGAGGTAAATGCGGCCGATGGGATCGATCTCGATGCCACGTAAGTCAATGCTGCGCGATACCAAAAGATCGAGTAATTCTCGAGTGAGACCGAGGCGGTCTTCGCAAAATACTTCCAAACGCATCAGTGTTGGCCTTATCTCTGCAGGTGCGGGGATCGTTGACGATGATGATACTCCCTCGCACCGGGCGGTAGAAGCGATCTGTCAGCAAAAGTTGACAGAACTCTGATTTATTGCCGTGGTTGCTGATTTTAAACGCAAGCGGATAACAGCATCGGCGTAATTTTAGCCTACAAACAGAGAGTTATCACAACCAGAATTAATTTTGCAGAGATTTATCACGCACTCACAGGGGGATCGACTGTCGTCAAGTCTCGATTACGTCCGGCGTCGGTGCCGTTGAGAAAACGGCGCTCCTGAGAGCGCCGTCGTGGGGGTTATTTGGCCTTGCCGTCGCTCTTTTTCAGCGTGTCTTTCAACTGGCCGATCAGCTGGCTGCGGAAATCGCCAAGCTTCGGCTTTTCCCCCTCCAGCCACGGCAGCGGGCGGCACAGTTCCATCGCCTTGATGCCCAGCCGCGCGGTCAATAACCCGGCGCCGATGCCCTGCGCCGCACGCGCCGACAGCCGCGCCGCCAAATCCTGCGACATCCAGTCCATGCCCACTTCACGCACCAGTTCAGAGGCGCCGGCGAAGGCGATGTTCAACAGCACCAGACGGAACAGACGAATGCGGCTGAAGTACCCCAATTCGATGCCGTACAGCGCCGCGATGCGGTTAATCAAACGGATGTTGCGCCAGGCGATAAACGCCATGTCCACCAGCGCCAACGGACTGACGGCAATCATCAGCGTCGATTCGGCGGCGGAGCGGCTGATTTCGCGCCGCGCCTGGTTGTCGAGCACTGGCTGCACCAGCTTGGCGTACAGCTCCACCACTTCACGGTCATTTTGGGTTTCATGCAGCGAGGCCTGCCAGCGCTGCAACGCCGGATGCCCCTGATCCAGCCCGGCCTGACGCGCCAGCTTCTCGCAGAATTCGCGCCCTTGCCCCAGCCCGTGGCTGTGCAGCAGCTCGCGCGCCACGTCGCGCTCTTCCGCGCGCTGGCGCAGACGATACAAACGCCGCCACTCGGTGACCACCGAACCGACGCCGGCGAACACGATCAGGCCGCCGGCCACACCGCCGCCCATGGCGATCCAGTCCTGCTGCACCCAGGCGGTATGCACCCACTGCACGCCCTGCGCCACCACGCTGACGCCGAACAGCGCCAGCCCGGCGGTGACCATTTTGCGCCACAGGCTGCGTTTAGGTTTCAGCGCGGCATTAATGATGCCTTCGGCGCGCCCTTCTTCCTCTTCCTGCTGCAGCTCCGGCGCCGCCGGAAAGAAGCTTTCTGCCTGTTCGGCATCGAAAGCGACGCCGGCGCGCAACGCCGGCTCCTGCGGCGGCTGCAGCGGCTCGTCAAAATCGATACGCGGTTTGATCGGCTCGCTCATCGCAATTTGTCTCCCAATAAAAACTCCATCACTGCATCCAGGCGGATGTGCGGCAACGGGCTGTCCACGCTCATGGCGCGCGGACGAAACTCATCGAAGTGGAACCCCTGTTTCTGCCAGAACGCCGGCCCCGGCAGGCGGGCGGGCACTTCGCCGGGGAACACCGTCAGCGGCGCGCCGTCGCTCAGGCGGTTGCCCTTCAATGCCGGAATGCGTTGCCCCTGGTGATCGACGATGCCGCTCTCGGTCGCCTGCACCGAGGCCAGGCCAACGCAATCCATGCTGATGCCCTCGAACGCCGCGTTCTGCCACGCCTCTTGCACCAGCTGCTGCAGCAATGACACCAGATTGGCGTGCTGATCGGCGGTGATATGGTCCGCCTTGGTGGCGGCGAACATCAGTTTGTCGATGGTCGGCGAGAACAAGCGGCGAAACAGCGTGCGTTTGCCGTAATGGAAGCTCTGCATCAGTTGGGTCAGCGCCAGACGCATGTCGTTGAACGCCTGCGGGCCGCTGTTGAGCGGCTGCAGGCAGTCGACCAGCACGATTTGCCGATCGAAACGGACAAAATGCTCTTTGTAGAAGTTTTTGACGATCGACTGGCAGTAGTAGTTGAAGCGAGCGCGCAACATGCCGATGTTGGTGTGTTTGTCGGCCTGCGCCAGCTTCGATTCGCCGATCGCGGCCACGTCGGGCCAAGGGAAAAATTGCAGCGCCGGCGCGCCGGCCATGTCGCCCGGCAGCACGAAACGCCCCGGCTGAATGAAGTGCAGCCCTTCGCTTTTGCAGCGCAACAGATAATCGGTGTAGGCCTGGGCGATCGCCGCCAGCCGGTTTTCGTCGGCCGGGGCCAGCGGATCGCACGCCTTGCACAGCTCAAGCCAGGGCTTGGCCCATTCGGCGCGTTCGCCCTGCAGCAGCCCGGTCATCTGGCGCGACCAGGCCAGGTAATCCTGTTCGAGCATCGGCAGATCCAGCAACCATTCGCCCGGATAATCGACGATCTCCAGGTACAGCGTGGAAGTGTCTTTGAAGTGGCGCAGCAGCGAGTCGTTGGAGCGGTAACGCAGCGCCAGCCGGATTTCGCTGACGCCGCGCGTCGGCGTCGGCCAGGCCGGCGGCGTGCCGTACAGCTGCGCCAGCCCTTCGTCATAGGTGAAACGCTGGATGCCGAGATCGCGCTGTGGGATGCGTTTGACGCCCAGCAGGCGCTCTTCGCGCACCGGTGAAAACAGCGGCATGCGCGCGCCGCTGTGCACATGCAGCAGTTGATTGACAAAGGCGGTGATAAAAGCGGTTTTGCCGCTGCGGCTCAGGCCGGTCACCGCCAGGCGCAGATGGCGATCCATTCCGCGGTTGACCAGCGAGGTTAACTCATTTTGCAGTCGTTTCATTGCTCTCCTTGACGTAACGCCCGAATGCCTTGTTCAGGCCTTTACGGAACAGCGGTTCCAGCACCAGCGCCAGCACGACGCGCACCGGTTTGCGGCCGACGGTCTTCAGCAGCCAGCCGGCGGCGCCCGCCGGGCCATAGTTCAATAACGCTATGATGATGACTTTAGCCAATGTCTTCAACATTGCCGCCGCTCCTCGTTTAAATCCACCCGTTCTGGCGGTGTTTGCAACATCGATTTTATTCATGACAATGCCCTCCGGCACAAGAGATTAAGGTTACATTCAACGGGATAACGGCGGCGAAGATGCCCGGCCTGCGCAGGCCGGGTATCGCAAGAAGGGTTACAGCTTGCGGAAACGGCTCTGTACGCCGAAGGTATCGGACGTCACGTAGCGCTCGACCTGACGCAGCTGCTGCTCGCCGCTGCCCAACTCATACTCCAGCTGATCGAGCAGCTGGCGCGGCGTCTTCTGATGCTCGCCTTCGAAACGGCTGGCCGGCGCTTCATCCAACACGAACACCAGCGCGATATAGGCCACCAGCGTGAAGAAGAACAGCCCGAAGAACAGCGACAGCACCACCATCACGCGGATCAGTCGCACCGGTACGTCGAAATAGTGCGCCAAACCGGCGCAGACGCCTTTCACCATGCCTTCTTCGGGAACGCGATAAAGCTTTTTACTGCCCAGCGTCGTGCTCATCAGGACTGTCTCCAGTTCGGGTGTTCCGCATCGAGGATCTCTTCCAGCGCCTGAATGCGTTCACGCATGCGTTTGGCGTCTTCCGCCAGCTGCGCCAGGCGCTGCATTTCTTGCTGACTCAGCTGGATGCCGGTCTGCTGCCGATTGCTGTAATGCAGCCAAAGCCAAATCGGCGCGACAAACAGCACGAAAATTGTCAGCGGAATGGCAAGTAATAAAGCACTCATTGTTATTCCTTCTTATCGGGTCCTGGATAGGCGGCCACCTCCGGCGTGTGGCCGCGGTTCGCCTTACTCTGAGCGGTTCATTTTAGCTTTCAGCGCCGCCAGTTGCTCACTGATGGCGTCGTCGGCTTTCAGCTCGGCAAACTCTTGGTCCAGCGACTTCTTTTTACCGATGCTGATGCTTTCCGCTTCGGCTTCCATGTGGTCGATGCGGCGCTCGAACTGTTCGAAACGCGCCATCGCCTCATCCAGCTTGCCGCTGTCGAGCTGGCGGCGCACTTCGCGCGAAGAAGACGCGGCCTGATGGCGAAGCGCCAGCGCCTGCTGCCGCGCGCGGGTTTCGGTCAGCTTGTTTTCCAGCTCGCCGATTTCGCTCTTCATGCGCGCCAGCGTTTCTTCTACGGTCGCCACTTCCTGCGTCAGCGTGACGATCAGATCGGCCACCTTTTGTTTTTCGATCAGCGCCGCACGGGCCAAGTCTTCTTTATCTTTGCGCAGCGCCAGTTCGGCTTTTTCCTGCCAGTCACTGACCTGGTTTTCACCCTGCTCGATGCGACGCAGCAACTGCTTTTTCTCCGCCAGCGCACGCGCCGACGTAGAGCGAACTTCAACCAGCGTGTCTTCCATCTCTTGGATCATCAACCGCACCAGCTTCTGCGGATCTTCCGCCTTGTCCAGCAGGGTGTTGATGTTGGCGTTCACGATGTCGGCAAAACGAGAAAAAATACCCATAATTCACTTCCTCTTGGTTCTGATGGCGTCTGAAGCGCCGCGTTAAGTCGTACAGCTTGCCCAAAGATATAATCAAAACCCGTGCCAACTTTTATTTCATTGAAAAACAACAACTCTTTATTTTTGACTCTCTGCGCGCTTGCTGTAGAGTGATTATTTTCACCAAACATTGGCGAATTTCATCATGAACGAACAGCCAGAGAATTTGTTGGGCGAGGCAAACGCCTTTGTCGAAGTCTTGGAGCAAGTCTCCCAGGTTGCCAAGCTGAACAAGCCGGTGCTGGTGATCGGCGAGCGCGGCACCGGCAAGGAGCTGATCGCCCACCGCCTGCACTACCTCTCCAACCGCTGGCAAGGGCCGTTCATCTCGCTTAACTGCGCGGCGCTGAATGAAAACCTGCTGGATTCCGAGCTGTTTGGCCACGAGGCCGGCGCGTTTACCGGTGCGCAGAAACGCCATCTGGGGCGCTTCGAGCGCGCCGACGGCGGCACGCTGTTCCTCGATGAGCTGGCGACCGCACCGATGCTGGTGCAGGAGAAATTGCTGCGGGTGATCGAATACGGTCAGTTGGAGCGCGTGGGCGGCAGCCAGCCGCTGCGGGTGGATGTGCGCCTGGTGTGCGCCACCAACGACGATCTGCCGGCGCTGGCGGCGGCGGGCAAGTTCCGCGCCGATCTGCTGGATCGGCTGGCGTTCGACGTGGTGCAGCTGCCGCCGCTGCGCCAACGCCGGCCCGATATCATGCTGCTGGCCGAGCATTTCGCCATCCAAATGTGCCGCGAGCTGGGGCTGCCGCTGTTTCCCGGCTTTACCGAGCATGCCAGGCGAACGTTGCTCGAGTATGGCTGGCCGGGCAACGTGCGCGAACTGAAAAACGTGGTGGAGCGCTCGGTTTATCGCCACGGGGACAGCGACAGCCCGCTGGACGACATCGTCATCAACCCGTTTGCGCCGCGTGAGGCGGCGCCGGTTGCGTCCGCCCCTGAAGACGCCGGTGCGTTACCTGCGCTGCCGCTGGATTTGAAACACTGGCAGCTCGAGCAGGAGAAAGTCTTGATCGAAGCGGCGCTGCAGCAGGGGCGCTTCAATCAGCGCAAGGCGGCGCAGCTGCTGGGGCTCACCTATCACCAGCTGCGCGGTATGCTGAAAAAGCATGCGCTGCTGCAAAGCGGCGAGCAAGATGAGGATTAGCAACGCAGGGATTGGATGCCGGTCTTTCCCGGCCGTCAGCTATTAACCCCAGATTGAGGGATGTGGCCTGAGAACGGCCGCCTGGAGATGTCGGCCTTTCCCGACGGTCACTTCTATCTGCGGGTAGCCCGCCGATGAATCACCTTTATGCAAGATCACAGCGGTATTTTTCCTGCCCGGTAAATGACGCCGAGCGACAACGCGACGCAGACCAGAAAGGCATAGCGCAGACCGACAGTTTCGGATAAGAACCCGATTAACGGCGGCCCGATCAGCGTACCCAGAAAGCCGATGGTCAGCACCGCCGCGATGGCGGCGCTTGGCGCCATGGAAGAAGACCTTGCGGCCGCCCCCGCAACCAGCGGAATAATGGCGCAAATGCCAAGCCCTACCAGAAAAAAACCGATTATCGACGTCACTAAACCCGGTAACCAGGTCGTCAACGTCATGCCGGTGAACGCCAGCATCCCGCCCCACTGCAACGTTCTTCTCACTCCGATCCGATCCACGAACCGGTTCAACATGAGCCGGCCGATCGTCATGGCAGCCATAAATACCGTAAAACCCAGGCCGATGTATTTTCGATCGACCGAGACGACATCCTGAAAATAAACGACGTTCCAGTCATACATGATGCCCTCACAAGCCATTGAGCAGAAAACGATCAGGCCATAGTTGAACAGAGAGCGGTCCGGGATGGCGAAAACGCGCCCGGTCTGTTCCAGCTCCGGTTTGTCGAACAATGCCCGCCGACACAGCAAGACGGACATCAGAGCCACCGCCGCTATGCCCGCAAAGTGCAGCGGCAAGGCGACATCCCGACCGATCATTAACGCCCCGATCCCTGCGCCGACGAACCCCGCCACGCCCCATATGCCGTGAAAGAACGGCAACCTCGTTTTACCGCTGACCGCCTCGGCGATACTGGCCTGCATGTTGTTCGAAACATTGACTGCGCTGTAAGCGAACCCGGAGAAAAACAGCAATGCCGCCAGTTGAGGGACCGTCGCGGCGAAGGGCACCAGCAACAAAAGCGTGGCGTTGATCAGAATAGCCGCGACACCGACCACCCTGCTGCCGAGTTTGGCGATCGCCCATCCCGATATCGGCAGCGACACGACCACTCCGGCCGACATAGCGAACAGGACGGTACCGAATACGCCGTCAGACAACGCGAGCCCTCCCTTGATCGTCGCCATCCTTGAACTCAAACTGCCGAAACACAGCCCCAGTATGAAAAACATGCTGGATATCGCCAGGTTTTTTTCTTTCATCATCGACATCATGGGCGCCCCCTTATCCGATTAGCGGCCTGGTCAGGCAAAGGCATCAATACCGGTCAGCGATGCCGAAAGCGCCCACAGACGCTGCGCCTGTTCCGGGTCGATCGCGTATTCCTTCACGCCGACCAGCGCCTGACTGTCGTGGGCGGCGATGCCGGCAATATCGCCATCCTCACAGTAGAGGCCCCCCAATCCCTGCAACTGCGGTGAGGTGGCGGCCCACACCTGTGTAGCAGCCCCTTGTTGAGGCGTTTTGAGGGCATCGGGATCGGCCGGATTGCCGTCTTCGTCCATCCAGCCCAGGGCTATCATCTCTGCTCTCGATATGTGCCGCTGCAGCGGCGTGGCGATGCTGCCCGGATGCAGGCTAAATGCGCGGATCCCCCGCGAGCGGCCCAGAAGATCCAACCGGACGGCGAACAGGGCATTCGCCGTCTTCGACTGACCGTACGCCAGCCACTTGTCGTAACCGCGTTCGAACTGCACATCCTCCCAGCGGATCGCCGAATGGTGATGCCCGGCAGAGGAGACGGTGACCACCCGCCCGCCATCGGCAATGCTCGGCCACAGCAAATTGGTCAGCGCATAATGGCCGAGATGGTTGGTGGCGAACTGCCCTTCCCAACCGTGCCCCACCCGCGCCTCTGGGCATGCCATCACCCCGGCGTTGTTGATGACGATATCCGCCCGTAGACTCGATGCGGTAAAGTCTGCGGCGAAACGACGCACGCTGTTCAAATCGGCGAGATCGAGTTCGGCGATCTCGACGCCGGCGCTCTGCCCTAACACCGCTTTGGCTGCCGCCGGTGCCCGGCAAGCGACGATGACCCGTGCGCCGGCGTCGGCCAGCGCCAGCGTCGTCTCCAGACCGAGGCCTGAATGGCCACCGGTGACGATGGCCAACGTGCCTGACAGATCCTGGCCCGCGAGCACCTCGCCGGCGGTCGTTTTGGGCCCGAATCCTGACTTGATGGGGGTTTGTTGGGTAATCACAGGCATTCTCCTCACGGTTAACAGTGGCCGGCCAAACGCAGCCGGCGCGTCGATGAGAAGGAGTATGAAATTCCGTCACGGGACTGTGAATGCATGAAACTCCGAACTTCTGTCGAGATCGTCCAGGTTACGCGGCAAAAAAAGAAGAGAGTGGATCATGGCGGCTAGCCGGACGAGGTTTCCGGTCTGAGACAGACAAAAAAAAAGCCAGCACCCGAGCTGGCTTAAAAAACACTGGAAGCAATGTGAGCAATGTCGTGCCTTCCACATCAGAGCCGCAAACTGTGGCCTTCCGTGAACTGCCAGGCGATGATAATAGTTATCAGTATCGTCTGTAAAGCACTTTGTTGAGAATTTTTCTCATTACCACACGAAGATTGCGCAATTACCACTCAGGGAACGGGTCTGCCATGTCCAGCCAATAGTCCACGCCGGCGGCCATTTCATCGTCGCTCAGCAGGCAGTCGTCCAGCAGACGCGTGATCGCCGCCTGCTGCAAATGCTGGCCGATAAACACCAGCTCCTGGCGCATGTCGCCGAACGGCTCCACCCATTTCTCCTGAATATGCGCCCGCGTTTCGGGATCCTGCGGCCAGTTGTCTTGCGGGATGGCGCGCCAAAAGGTGCCCGCGAGGCCGTAGTGGGCGATGCCCCCTGCCTGGCTCCACTGCCCGGCCTGCCGCGGCCGCGTTGCCAACCAGAAAAAGCCCTTCGACCGCAGCAGTTTGCCGCCGCCCCAGTCGCCGTTGATCACGCGGTAAAACTTGTCCGGCGCAAACGGCCGCCGCGCCTGATAGACGAAGCTGCTGATGCCGTAGTTTTCCGTTTCCGGCACGTGTTCGCCGCGCAGCTCTTTCAGCCAGCCGGGCGCCTGCTGCGCCTTTTCAAAGCTGAAGCTGCCGGTATTCAGCACCGCCTCCAGCGGCAGTTTGCCCGGCGCGATCGGCACAATGCGGGCGTCGGGGTTCAGGCTGCCCAGCAGCGCCATCACTTCGCCCTGCTGGGTTGGCGTCAACAGATCGGTCTTGCTGACCAGGATCACGTCGCAGAATTCAATTTGCTCAATCAGCAAATCCGCCACGCTGCGCAGATCGTCCTCGCCCAGGCTTTGACCGGCCTCCTGCAGGCTTTGTGCCTGCTGGTACTGCTGGATGAAATTCACCCCGTCGACCACCGTCACCAGGGTATCCAGCCGGGCGAACTGCGACAGGCTTTCCCCTTCTTCATCTTCGAAGGTAAAGGTTTCCGCCACCGGCAGTGGCTCGGAGATGCCGCTCGATTCGATCAGCAGATAATCGAAACGCCCGTCCTGAGCAAGCTCGCGCACCGACACCAGCAGATCTTCGCGTAGCGTGCAGCAGATGCAGCCGTTGCTCATCTCCACCAGCTTCTCCTGCTGGCGATCGAGGCGCACTTCATTCTCCACCAGCGCGGCGTCGATGTTCACCTCGCTCATGTCATTGACAATCACCGCCACGCGCATGCCCTGCCGGTTGTTCAGAATGTGGTTCAGCACCGTGGTCTTGCCGGCACCGAGAAAGCCGGAAAGCACGGTCACGGGAAGTTGTTTCATGGGAGCCTCATTAAAATTCATTGCGTAATGCCTGATAACCGCGCACCAGTTCGACGTTGGTGGCGGCCACTTCTTCCGAAAACTGCAGCGCGCCGCGATCGACCTGGCGATAGCGCGACAGGTCGCTGTCCGGCCCCACGCGTTCGGTCGAGGGGATATAGCGGTTTTCCGGCAGCGTCACGCCGTCCACCACCGCGTTGTAACGCACCACGCAGCCGGACTGGATGTGGCAGTTGAACAGCACGCTGTTGAAACCGATAAACACCCGATCGTCGATGCGACATGGGCCGTGGACGATGGCGCGGTGGGCGATCGAGCTGTAACGGCCGATAGTCACCGCCGCCCCGCTCTTGGAGTGGATCACCACGCCGTCCTGAATATTGGAGTGCGAGCCGATGACGATCGGCTCCATGTCGCCGGCGGCGTTCAACTCGTCGGCGCGGATCACCGCATACGGACCGACGTAGACGAAATCTTCGACGATCACCCGGCCGCAAATAATGGCGGTGGGATCGATGTAGGCCAGCGGCGAGACCTGCGGCAGATGCCCGCTGGGATTTTTACGCAGCATGATTCTCTCCCCGCCAGCTCAGCTCCGCCACCGCATTGTGGGCATGCAGGCTCTCCTGATGCTCGACGCGCAGCGAGAAAGCGCGGTAATCGCACTGGCTGCGCAGCATGCGATACAGACGCCGTGCCGCATCTTCGCAAAACATCAGGTTCTGACCGTTGGCCAGCGCGAAGGCCTGCTCGTCACGGCGTTTCACCAGCGTTTGTACCGGCGTGCCCAGCGCGTGTTCGATGCGGTCGATCAATTTCACCGGTTCGAACGCCCGTTCATTCTCGGGCGTCACGGTGATCCAGGCCCAGCTACGCTGGCTGTGGGGGGTAGCCGGCATCCCCTGTTCCAGCAACCACTCGCTCACCTGCCGTTGGCTGACCCGCTCCGCCGCCTGTTCGAAATCAAACTGGAACTGTTGTTGCGCCAGTTGGCGGCTGAGCGCCGCAGAACTCGGGCAAGTAGAGGAATAAGGTACGCCGACGGTCAGCGCCAGCGTCAGCGTGTCCGTCAGGGTGGCCTCGATGCGCAGCGGGTAAGCCTTCCACCCGCGCTGCGGCGACAGCAACGCCGCGCGCGACAACAGCAGCTCGCCGCTGAGCGTCAGGCTGGCGCGATCGCTGTGTTCCGGCTGTGAATCCAGAAAGGCTTGCAGCGTTCGGCCGATGCGCTGCGGCGTCAGCTCGCCCTGCGTCAATTCGTCCAGCGCCAGATACAGGCGCGACATGTGAATACCGCGTTCGCCCGCCGCTTCGGCGCGCAGGTTGATGCCGGCGTCGACTTTGGCCATCAGTGGCTTGCCGGCCAGTTCCAGCGGCAGTGCGATCCCTTGCATCCCGACCCAATCGAGCCCGACATCACTCATTTCGCCGCGCCATGCCTGAGCATCCGGCAGCGAACGGCGTGGTGGAAGTGCAACTTCGTTCATACATCCCCTTGCGTTATTGTGACTTTGCCGGGGAACGGTAACATGATTTTGTTATGTTATAACATATCAAATAAGATTTTTTTCACGCCGTTGAGCGGCCTGATTAATCAAGTCGCAGAAAACTCAGCGATTTTGCTCAATGGATTGGGCTGCTGGTCAGAGTGCGATACACTAATGCTATTGCTGATTAACCCATGAGCCTCTATGCGTGGTTTACCCCTTTGGATAGTGTCGTTGTGCCTGACGGGCTCTGCCCTGGCCGCGACAACACCGCCCGCACCCACCGCGGCGCCGCTGCCGGACATTCGCCAGAGCGGCTTTGTCTATTGCGTCAGCGGCATACTCAATACCTTTAACCCGCAAATGGCCAGCAGCGGCCTGACGGTGGATACCCTGGCCGCCCAGCTGTACGATCGCCTGCTCGATGTCGATCCGTACACCTACCGGCTGATCCCCGAACTGGCGCAAAGCTGGGAAGTGCTGGACAACGGCGCTACCTACCGTTTCCACCTGCGCAAGGACGTCCCGTTCCAGACCACCGCCTGGTTTACGCCCACCCGCAAGATGAACGCCGACGATGTGGTGTTCAGCTTTGCGCGCGTATTCGACCAAAAACACCCGTATCACGACGTCAACGGCGGCGAATACCCCTATTTCGACAGCCTGCAGTTCGGCGATTCGGTACAAAGCGTGAGAAAGCTCGACGACTACACGGTGGAGATTCGTCTGCAGTCGCCTGACGCCTCGTTCCTGTGGCACCTGGCGACCCACTACGCGCCGGTGCTGTCCGCCGAATACGCCGACACGCTGACGCGCGAAGGCCACCAGGAGCTGATCGACCGCGAGCCGGTCGGCAGCGGCCCGTTCCTGCTCAATGAATACCGCTCGGGGCAATATATTCGCCTGGCGCGCAACGCCGCCTACTGGAAAGGCCTGCCGCGCATGCCGCAGGTGGTGATCGATCTGGGCGCCGGCGGCACCGGTCGCCTCTCCAAGCTGTTGACCGGCGAGTGCGACGTCCTGGCCTATCCGGCGGCCAGCCAGCTGTCTATCCTGCGCGACGATCCGCGCCTGCGCCTGACGTTGCGCCCGGGGATGAACATCGCCTACCTGGCGTTCAACACCCGCAAACCGCCGCTCGATAACCTCAATGTGCGCCAGGCGATCTCGCTGGCGATCAACAACCAGCGGTTGATGCAGTCGATCTATTACGGCACGGCGGAAACCGCCGCTTCGATCCTGCCGCGCGCCTCCTGGGCCTATGACAACGACACGCACGTCACCGAGTACGATCCGGCCAAATCGCGCGAAATGCTGCGGCAGGCCGGCGTCGGCCAGCTGAACCTGAAGCTGTGGGTACCGACCGCCTCGCAATCTTACAACCCGAGCCCGCTGAAGACCGCCGAGCTGATCCAGGCCGATCTCGGCCAAGTGGGCATCAACGTCACCATCGTGCCGGTAGAGGGCCGCTTCCAGGAGGCGCGCCTGATGGAAATGAACCACGATCTGACCCTGACCGGCTGGGCCACCGACAGCAACGACCCGGACAGCTTCTTCCGACCGCTGCTGAGCTGCGCGGCAATCCGTTCGCAAACCAACTATGCTCACTGGTGTGACCCGGGCTTTGACGAGGTGCTGCAGAACGCCCTGTTGTCGCAGCAGCTGTCTCAGCGCATCGACAACTACCGCAAGGCGCAGAAAATCCTCGAGCAGCAACTGCCGGTGCTGCCGCTGGCCTCTTCTTTGCGTCTGCAGGCCTACCGCTACGACATCAAGGGATTGGTGCTGAGCCCATTCGGCAACGCCTCGTTCGCCGGGGTGTACCGTGAATCCGCGCCGGAGGTGAACAAGTGATTATCTTTACCCTGCGCCGCATTCTGCTGCTGCTGATCACGCTGTTCTTCCTGACGCTGGTCAGCTTCAGCCTGAGCTATTTCACGCCGCGCGCGCCGCTGAACGGCGCCGCCCTGTTGGATGCCTATCAGTTCTACTTTGTCAGCCTGCTCCATTGGGACTTCGGCGTCTCCAGCATCAACGGCCAGGCGATCAGCGAACAGCTGCGCGAAGTGTTCCCGGCCACCATGGAGCTATGCCTGCTGGCGTTCGCCCTGGCGCTGTTTATCGGCATTCCGCTGGGCATCATCGCCGGCGTGCTGCGCGGCAAGTGGCAGGACACCGCCATCAGCACCTTCGCACTGCTGGGCTTCTCAATGCCGGTGTTCTGGCTGGCGCTGCTGCTGATGCTGTTCTTCTCGCTGCACCTGGGCTGGCTGCCGGTTTCCGGCCGTTTCGACCTGCTGTATCAGGTGAAGCCGATCACCGGTTTCGCACTGATCGACGCCTGGCTGTCGGACTCGCCGTACCGCGCCGAGATGATCGGCAGCGCCCTGCGCCACATGATCCTGCCGATCGCCGCGCTGGCGGTGGCGCCCACCACCGAAGTGGTGCGCCTGATGCGCATCAGCACCGACGATGTGCTGAGCCAAAACTACATCAAGGCCGCCGCCACCCGCGGCCTGTCGCGCTTCACCATCATTCGCCGCCACGTGTTGCACAATGCGCTGCCGCCAATCGTGCCCAAGCTGGGGCTGCAGTTCTCCACCATGCTCACGCTGGCGATGATCACCGAAGTGGTGTTCAGCTGGCCGGGCCTCGGCCGGTGGCTGATCAACGCCATTCGCCAACAGGACTATGCGGCGATCTCCGCCGGCGTCATGGTGGTTGGCACGCTGGTGATCACCATTAACGTCCTGGCCGACATTCTGGGTGCGGCAACCAACCCGCTGAAACATAAGGAATGGTATGCCCTTCGATAACGTATACCGCGAGAAAAAGATGCCGAGCCCGCTGCGCTACACCTGGCGGATTTTCTACGGCGACGCGCTGGCGATGATCGGTTTTTACGGGGTGATCGCCCTGCTGCTGCTGTCGCTGTTCGGCAGCCTGCTGGCGCCCTACGCGCTGGATCAACAGTTCCTCGGCTATCAGCTGCTGCCGCCGTCCTGGTCACGCTACGGCAACGTGTCGTTCTTTCTCGGCACCGACGATCTCGGGCGCGACATCCTCAGCCGCCTGTTGACCGGCACCGCCGCCACCTTTGGCTCGGCGCTGGCGGTGACGCTGGCCGCGGCGTTCTGCGGGGTGATCCTCGGCGTGTTCGCCGGCGTCACCCACGGGCTGCGCTCGGCGGTGCTCAACCACATTCTCGATACCCTGCTGTCGATTCCCTCGCTGCTGCTGGCGATCGTGGTGGTGGCGTTTATCGGCCCCAAACTTGAACACGCCATGCTGGCGGTATGGCTCGCCTTGCTGCCGCGCATGGTGCGCACCATCTACAGCGCGGTGCACGACGAGCTGGAAAAAGAATACGTGGTGGCGGCGCGGCTCGACGGCGCTTCCACGCTGCAGATCCTGTGGTACGCAGTGATGCCGAACATTGCGGCGGTGCTGGTGACCGAGTTCACCCGCGCGCTGTCGATGGCCATTTTGGATATCGCCGCGCTCGGCTTCCTCGATCTCGGCGCGCAGCTGCCTTCGCCGGAATGGGGAGCGATGCTCGGCGATTCGCTCGAGCTGGTGTACGTCGCGCCCTGGACGGTGATGCTGCCCGGTGCGGCCATCCTCGTCAGCGTGCTGCTGGTTAACCTGTTAGGCGACGGTATGCGCCGCGCAATCAATGCCGGGGTGGAATAATGCCGTTACTCGATATCCGCAATCTGACGATTGAATTTATGACCGCCGAAGGGCCGGTCAAGGCGGTCGATCGCGTCAGCATGACGCTGACCGAGGGCGAGGTGCGCGGCCTGGTGGGCGAATCGGGCTCCGGCAAGAGCCTGATCGCCAAAGCCATCTGCGGGGTAACCAAAGACAACTGGCGCGTCACCGCCGATCGTTTTCGCTTCGACGACATCGATCTGCTACAGCTGAGTCCGCGCGAGCGGCGCAGGCTGGTGGGCCACAACGTTTCGATGATCTTCCAGGAGCCTCAGTCCTGTCTGGATCCTTCCGAAAGCATCGGCCGCCAGCTGGCGCAGGCCATCCCGGGCTGGACCTACAAGGGCCGCTGGTGGCAGCGCTTCAACTGGCGCAAACGCCGCGCCATCGAACTGCTGCACCGCGTCGGCATCAAGGATCACGACGACATCATGGGCAGCTTCCCGTACGAGCTGACCGAGGGCGAGTGCCAGAAGGTGATGATCGCCATCGCGCTGGCCAACCAGCCGCGCCTGCTGATCGCCGATGAGCCGACCAACGCCATGGAGCCGACCACCCAGGCGCAGATTTTCCGCCTGTTGGCGCGTCTCAATCAGAACAACAACACCACCATTCTGCTGATCAGTCACGACCTGCAGATGATGAGCAAGTGGGCCGACCGGGTGAACGTCTTGTACTGCGGGCAAACGGTGGAAAGCGCCCAGTGCGAAGAGTTGCTGGCGGCGCCGCACCATCCTTACACCCAGGCGTTGATCCGCGCCATGCCGGACTTCGGCCGCTCGCTGCCGCACAAGAGCCGGTTGAACACGCTGCCGGGCGCCATTCCTTCGCTGGAACACCTGCCGATCGGCTGCCGTCTGGGGCCGCGCTGCCCTTACGCGCAGAAGAAGTGCATCGAAACGCCGCGCCTGCGTCCGGTCAAAAACCACTTCTTCGCCTGCCACTTCCCGCTGAACATGGAGGAGCAATAACATGGAAACGCTGTTGGAAGTGCGCAACCTGAGCAAAACCTACCGCTACCGCACCGGGCTGTTCCGCCGCCAGCACGTCGAGGCGGTGAAGTCCGTCAGCTTTACCCTGCGTGAAGGTCAGACGCTGGCGGTGATCGGTGAGAACGGCTCTGGCAAATCCACGCTGGCGAAAATGCTCTCCGGCATGGTGGAACCGACCGCCGGCGAACTGCTGATCGACGATCATCCGCTGGCGTTCGGTGATTATCGCTACCGCAGCCAGCGCATTCGTATGATTTTTCAGGATCCGAGCACCTCGCTCAACCCGCGTCAGCGCATCGGCCAGCTGCTGGATGCGCCGCTGCGGCTGAACACCAGTCTGGAGCCCGCCGAGCGCGAGCAGCGTATCAACCAAACGCTGCGCCAGGTCGGCATGCTGCCGGATCACGCTTACTACTATCCGCACATGCTGGCTTCCGGGCAGAAACAGCGCGTCGCGCTGGCCCGTGCGTTGATCCTGCAGCCGAAGGTGATCGTCGCCGATGAGGCGCTGGCCTCGCTGGACATGTCGATGCGCTCGCAAATCATCAACCTGATGCTGGAGCTGCAAGAAAAGCACGGTATTTCCTATATCTATGTCACCCAACACCTCGGCATGATGAAGCATATCAGCGACCAGGTGCTGGTGATGCACGAAGGGGAAATCGTCGAACGCGGCAGCACCGCCGAGGTGTTGGCGGCGCCGCTGCACGAATTAACCAAGCGGCTTATCGCCAGCCACTTCGGCGAGGCGCTGACCGCCGACGCCTGGCGACGCGACGGCGGCCGTTTTTGAGCCCCGTCCTGGCCTGCAACACACCCGCTGCGGCGGGTTTTTTATTGCTGCGCGCCTCGGTCGCTTAGCCAGAAAACGCACATGCAAATTACATTCTTGTTATATATCCTTATATTTTATTCCTTTCAGTTATTGATTAGTCCGTAACATTATTTTATCTCGCCAGGGCGATCGGTGAGGATATCCCCTACGTTGCGCTTCTCATACGACAGGATATCGCACTGATGAACAGCATTCGCCATCGCCGCCTCACGCAGTTTCTGCTCACCCTGGCAGACGGTTTCTCTGTTTACGGCCACGCCCTGTGCTGTGATGAGCTGCGCTAAATCCGCCTTTCGCCCCGCCTGCGGGCATGTTGCCTCTTTGTCCAGCCGCCGCTGCCGTACGCAGCGGTGGCTGTTGATCATGATTAAGGATTGACCCTATGGAACGACTCCGTCGACAACATAACGCCCAGTGGTATCACGAAACCCAAAGCAGCGTGAGGGGCGATGCGCCTTTGGAGCCGCAGGCGGCCACCCTGCGCGATCGTTTTTTGCTGGGGCTGGGTGCCTTCGCCGATGAAGCGTTAAACAGTGCGCTCAGCGCCCGCTCCGGAGTGTTCAGCGCCTCGTTGGCCGGTTACCATGCCCTGTTTCCCGACCAGGTGCCGCTATCACGATACGTGACGCTGTCACCCTACGATCGCCTCAGCACCGCGTTGACCGTCGCTCAGGTGACGGGCGTGCAGTCGCTCTGTAGCCACTACGCCGCCCGCCTCGCCCCGCTGCATAGCCCGGACGCCTCCCGGGAAAGCAATATACGCCTTGCTCAGATCACCCAATATGCCCGCCAGCTCGCCAGCCAGCCCACGCTGATTTGCCGCAGGGCGCTGCAACAGCTTGGCGACGTCGGGCTGAGCCCAGCGGATATCGTCACCTTTTCGCAAATCATCGGTTTTGTCAGCTACCAAGCGCGCGTGGTGGCGGGTGTAGCGGCGTTGGCCGGCCGACCGGCGGTGGTAGTGCCCGGTTTCCCGAACGTCGAAGACGCCGATGGCGTCGCTTTCAGTGCCGAAGAGTTGAGCTGGACTGCGCGACTGCCGCCAATCGACACGGAAGCCGCCGCCGCCGAACAGCTTGACGTGCTGGATCAGAGCCACCCGCAGGCGCGCGCCGAATCTTATTACCTGCTGTTGGCGCACGATGCCGCCGCCCTGCGCGAGCGCAACGGGGTGTTCAATGGCATCAATGCCGAAGGGTATGGGTTATCGAGCCGCCTGAAGGCGCTGGCGACGCTGGTGGTTTCGCGCATCAACGGCAGCCGTTACTGCGCGGCCACGGTGGCGCATGAATTGCAGGATGACGGATTGGTACAGACGCTGTTCACCGGGCTGACTCAGGGATTGGCCTCTACCGAGGATACGGTCAAACGCGCGGTGATCCACTCCGCCGCCGAGCTGACGCGCGCACCGGAGAAATTTACCCCGCAGAGCGTGCAGCCATTGTTCAACAGCGGCCTGAATCAGGCACAGGCGCTGGAAGTGATCCTCACCGCCGCGCTCTACGCCTGGGAAAATCGCCTGCGCCAAACGCTGGGCGATGCCGAATCTTTCATCGCCGCCGACTGAAGACCGCTACGCGGCCTGATTACCGGCCGCAATACGCCGCGTTTTAGACATTCTGCTGACGCAGCCACTCGCTGGCGGCGTCGAAGAATTTTTGCGCCAACGGCGTGGCGCGCTCCGCCATATCGACCACCACCGCCGCATGACGCGGCATGGCGCCGATGGCCACCGGGCGCCGCTGCAACGCCGGCATCAGCGGGGATTGCAGCTGGCCGCGCGGGAATAGCCCGCAGCCCAGGCCGACGAAAATCCCTTCCAGCAGTTGGAAGATCGACGCGGTCTCAAGCCGTGTGTGCAGCGTCAACCCGGCGTCGCGGAAGTGTTGATCGAGATAACGACGGAAATAACGCGTCGGCTCGGCCAGACACAGCGGCAAGGCGGCCACCGCTTCCAGCGGCATCGGCGTATCGCCCACCAGCTTCGGGAAATGCTGCGGATGAAACACCAGCTCGACGCCGGTTTCCACCAGCGGTTGCGATTGGAAATGCAGCTCCTTCAACGTCGACAGCTCGAAAAAGCCGATGCCGATGTCGACGGTATGCGCCGTCAGCGCCTCCAGCAGCTGATCGGCGCTCAGCACCGCCAGCCGGTAATCGAGATGCGGGTAACGCTCGCTGACCGCCTTGAGCATTTCCGATACCGAGATACTGCACTGCGGCACCACGCCAAGACGCAACGTGCCGTGCAAGCCGTGCTTGAGCGACTCCACCTCCAGCTTCAGCCCCTGGTAAACCGAGACGATCTCACGCGCCCACGCCAACACCCGCTCGCCTTCGGCGGTAAAACCCCCGAAATGGTTGCCGCGGTTAATCAGCGAAACGCCCAGCTCTTTTTCCAGGTTTTTCAATCGCATGGACAGCGTTGGCTGGCTAACGAAGCTGGCCTCCGCCGCCCGGCCGAAGTGGCGTTCCCGTTCTAAATTACACAAATAAATCAGTTGTTTAATATCCATAGCGCGGCTCAATGATCGGCATTCGCGCTCAGTATACCACCGGGCGCCGCCGCCCGCCCGGTGAGTCAGAGTTTGAGCTTCACGTAATCCATCAGGCGCGAGAATGCGCCGCCCTGCGGCACCGCCTGCAGCGCCACCAGCGGCAGGGTTTTCACCACCTGGCCATTGTCGCTGATGCGGATCTCACCAACGGTTTGTCCTTTATTCACCGGCGCTTCCAGCCGCGCGACGTTGAGTACATACTGCGCCTTCAGCTTGTCCGCTTCGTTTTTCGGCAGGCTGAGCGATTGCTCTTGCGCGCTGCCGACCGATAACCGGTGATTCTCGCCGTACCAGACTGGCTCTTCCCCCAGGCTTTGGCCGGCGCTGAACAGATGTACGGTAGTAAAGTCGCGCAGCCCCCAAGTCAACAGCTTACGCGCCTGCTCCTCACGCCCTTTCGAGCTTTTGCCGCCCATCACCACGGCGATCAGGCGGCGATCCCCTTCGGTGGCGGAGGCAATGATGTTGAAGCCGGCCGAGGCGGTGTGCCCGGTTTTCAACCCATCGACGTGCAGCGTCTTATCCCACAGCAGGCCATTGCGATTCTGCTGCGTGATGCCATTCCAGGTCAGAGACTTCTCGCTGTACATATGGTATTCCGCCGGTTCACTCATGATGATGGCACGGGCAATCACCGCCAGATCGCCGGCGGTGGTAAACTGCCCCGGCGCATCCAGCCCGTGTACCGTTTCGAAATGGGTGTTCTGCAGGCCCAGCTGCGCGCTCTTCTCGTTCATCAGCTTGACGAAGTTGGCCTGGCTGCCCGCCACATAGTCCGCCATCGCTACGCAGGCGTCGTTGCCGGAATCGATGATGATACCGCGGCTGAGATCGCGTACCGTGACCCTGTCACCTGGCTTCAGGAACATCAACGAAGATCCTTTGAACACCGGGTTGCCCTGCGCCCAGGCGTCTTTCCCCACGGTGACGACATCGTCGAGGCCAATCTTGTGCTGATCGAGCGCGTGGTCGATCACCAACCCGGTCATGAGTTTGGTCAGGCTGGCCGGGTTGCGCCGTTCGTCGGCATTGCCAGCGGCCAACACCTGGCCGGTGGTGTAATCCATCAAAACGTAAGAGGCGGCGTCTATCGTCGGCGGGGTCATGGTAGGAAAATTGGGCGTCGTTTCCGCCGCCTGCGCCGCTAAAGGCAGCAATATGCCGCCGATTACCACTGATACTGAACGCTTCACGCTGTGTTCCTCAGGCCCGCAGGCTGAATAAAATGCCAATATAATCCGCGAGATAGACTGCATGAATTCACTTTCAGACGAAACCATTACTCTTTTGCAGCGGGTGTCTTTATGCAACCATTTGTTTACGGCACTGCCCGGCGGCGATAGATGCGCTCTATGCCGCCATTGCCCCATTCGATTAGACGCCACCCCGCAGCGCCCCTAAACTTGTGACATAAATACGCAAGACGCATAAAAAAGCGTTTACTTTTTAGCTACAACCACCTGCGAAGTGTCACCATGAAATTCAAACCGTCAATCAAGCCTTATACCGGCCCGGCGGGCGGCTGGGGTTCGCTTGAAGCCACCACCCGCTTTGTCCTCGACAGTAAACAAACGCTAAAAAACATGCGCAACCTGATGCGAGTCAACAAGGCTCGCGGCTTCGACTGCCCCGGTTGCGCCTGGGGCGACGACAACCACAGCACCTTCAGCTTCTGCGAAAACGGCGCCAAAGCGGTCAGTTGGGAAGCGACGCGCAGCGCCGTGGAGCCTGAGTTCTTCGCCGCCCACAGCGTCAGCACGCTGCAGCAGCAGAGCGACTATTTCCTCGAGTATCAGGGTCGCCTCACCCATCCGATGCGCTACAACGCCGAAACCGACCACTATGAACCTATCCATTGGCCGGACGCGCTGGCGCTGATCGCCAAACACATCAACAGCATGGACAACCCGAACCAGATCGAGCTGTATACCTCGGGCCGTGCCAGCAACGAAGCGTCGTACCTTTATCAGCTGTTCGGCCGCATGCTCGGCACCAGCAACTTCCCCGACTGCTCCAATATGTGCCACGAGGCGAGCGGCGTCGGGCTGAAGCAGAGCATCGGCGTCGGCAAAGGCACCATCCGCATCGATGACTTCGAAAAGGCCGACGCCATCTTCGTGTTTGGCCAAAACCCCGGCACCAACCACCCGCGCATGCTGCACAGCCTGAAGAACGCCGCCCGACGCGGCGCGCGTATCGTCAGCTTCAACACCCTGCGCGAGCGCGGGCTGGAAAGGTTCGCCGATCCGCAGGATCCGGTACAGATGCTGACGCCAAAATCCTCGCCGATCAGCTCTTCCTATTACCAGCCGAATCTGGGCGGCGATATGGCAGCGGTGCGCGGCATGGTGAAAGCCCTGCTGGAAACCCACCGTCAGCGTTTAGCCTCCGGCGAGCCCGCCCTGTTCGACCTGGCGTTTATCGAACGGCACAGCGTCGGCGTGGAGGCTTACCTGGCGCAGGTAGACGCCACCGAGTGGCAGACCATTACCGCGCAGTCGGGCCTGAGCGAGGCGCAGCTGCGCCAGGCGGCGGCCACCTATCAGGGCGCCGAACGGGTGATCTGCACCTGGGCGATGGGCGTGACGCAGCATAAACACTCTATTGCGACGGTGCGTGAAATCACCAACCTGCAGCTGCTGTTCGGGCAGTTGGGCAAACCGGGCGCCGGCCTGTGCCCGGTACGCGGCCACAGCAACGTCCAGGGTAACCGCACCATGGGGATCGACGAGAAGTCGCCGAAGGCGCTGCTCGACAGCCTGGAGCGCCACTTTAACTTCACCGCCAATCGCGCGCTGGGCCACAACACGGTGGAAGCGATCGAAGCGATGCTGCGCGGCGAAGTGAAAGTGCTGATCGCGCTGGGCGGCAACCTGGCCGCCGCGGCGCCGGACACCGAACGCACCGCCCGCGCCCTGCGCAACTGCGATTTGACGGTGCATATCAGCACCAAGCTTAACCGCAGCCATCTGGTGACCGGTAAAGACGCGCTGATCCTGCCGACGCTCGGCCGCACCGAGCTGGACATGCAGGCCAGCGGCTCGCAGTACATTACGGTCGAGGATTCGTTCAGCATGGTCCATGCCTCGGAAGGCATCGGCAAGCCGCTGGCGGAGACCCAACGTTCGGAGACGGCGATCGTCTGCGGCATCGCCGACGCGGTGCTGGGCACCCAGCAGCTGGACTGGCTGGAATTGGCCGACGACTATTCGCTGATCCGCGATCACATCGCCGCTACCATTCCCGGCTTCGAAGATTTCAACCGGCGCTGCGACCAGCCCGGCGGTTTCTACCTCGGCAATGCCGCCGCCGAACTGCGCTTCGCCACGCCGAGCGGCAAGGCAGAGTTCAGCGCTGCCGCGCTGCCGACCACCCTGTTCCCACAGCTGGGCAGCGAGAAAGCGCCGTTCACCCTGCAAACGCTGCGCTCGCACGATCAGTACAACACCACCATCTATGGTCTGGATGACCGCTACCGCGGCGTTTACGGTCAGCGTGAAGTGCTGTTCATCCATCCGGAGGATCTGGCGGCGCTGGGCCTGCAGGATGGCGAACGGGTAGAGATAGAAACCCTGTGGAACGACGGCGTGGTGCGCAAAGTGGACGGGTTCAAGCTGGTGAGTTACGACATTCCGCGTGGCAACCTGGCGGCCTACTACCCGGAAACCAACCCGCTGGTGCCACTGGCCAGCTTCGGCGACGGTACCGGTACCCCGACCTCGAAGTCGATTCCGGTGGTGATCCGCCGCAGCGAACAGCAACCTTCGCTGCGCATCGCCTGAAAATGCGCGCCCGGTTCACGCCGGGTGCGCCAATATCCCCAGGATGGTCTGCAACTCGTCCGACAGCTGATGCCGTCGCCAGACGAAATACAGGTCGCTCAGCCCCTCTTCGCCCATTTCCACCACCTTCAGCCCCGGCGCCGGCAAGATCAGCGGCAGCAACGAACCGGGGACGCAGGCGACACCACAACCGGCCTGTACGCAGGCCGCCATCGCGGCATAAGACTCCATTTCCAGCGTCATGCGCGGTTTCAGCCCACGTGAGGCCAGCCAGTGATCCACCTTCAGACGAAACGAACATTCGCGGCTGAACGTGTAAAACTCCAGCGGCGCCAGCGTGGCGGCGTCGGGTTCCCCGGCATCGGCCGGCATCAGCAATACCAGCCGTTCATCGAATGCTTTTTGGCTGGCGAGCAGCGGATGTTCAATCGGGCCGTCGGTGATCGCCAGGTCGAGATCGCTGTCGATCAGCATGCGTTCCAGCACCAGCGAGTCGCGGCTCAGCACGTTGATGTGCAGATGAGGCTGTAAACGGCGCAGCCGGGCAATGCGCGCCGGCAAATGGCTGACCAGCGAGAAATCCAGCGCCCCGAGGTTCAGCAGCCCACGCTGATGCTCGCCGGCGAACAGCTGCTTGCTGCGCTCCGCCTGCGCCACAATGTCGCGCGCCTGCTGATAGAACAGCCGCCCTTTGGGATTGACGTACAGCCGATTCTTGTCGCGGAAAAACAGTTCGCCGCCCAGCGACTCCTCCAGTTCGCGCAGCCGCAGCGTGACGTTGGAAGGCACGCAGTGCAGCTCGCGCGCGGCCGCGGCGATGGTTTTGTGCTCCACCACGGTACAGAAAAACTTCAGCTGGCTCAGCTTCATCTATCATTCACTTTTAGTTAGTGTTTTAGTTAAAAACAATCACTTTAGATTAGCATCGATTTCACCTACAGTCTGCCGACACCCTGAGGAGGATCTCTGATGCCACTGAATGATCTACTGACGCTGCCCGGCGTGGCGGCCCAACCGGACGCGGTAACCGACGGTTACGTGTTCAACCACACCATGATCCGCGTGAAGGATCTGACCAAAGCGCTGGATTTCTACACCCGCGTGCTGGGCTTTACCCCGGTCTATCTGGAAACGTTCGAAGAAGCCGCTTTTACCATCTGCTACCTGACACGCAGCCCGCGTGAACAGATCCCGCAGGACGACGATGAGCGCAAACGCTGGGCGCTGAGCCAGCCGGGCATTCTCGAGCTGACCCATAACCACGGCACCGAAAATCAGGCCGATTTCCACTACCACAACGGCAACGGTGAGCCGCGCGGCTTTGGCCACCTGTGCGTCACGGTGCCGGACGTGCGCGCCGCCTGCGAGCGGTTTGAGCGCCTCGGCGTCACCTTCCAAAAGCGCCTGCATGAAGGCCGTATGAACTACGTGGCGTTCATTCGCGATCCGGACGATTACTGGATTGAAATCCTGCAGCCGACGCCGCTGCGGGACTGATCGCCACCCGCCCTTCACCCCGGCCTTCGCGCCGGGGTTTTCCCTCGATAGCACTCCGATTGACCATTCTTGCGCAAAATCGCGTGGCAACGCGGGGTTCCGTGACGTTAGGCTTGCTCGCAGCGGGTGATTCGCGTAAAACTGTCAGCCGCAAATCTTGCCACTCACAACCCATTCACTGGACGATATGTTTCAAGATAACCCGCTGCTGGCGCAGCTTAAACAGCAACTTCACTCTCAGACCCCGCGCGTTGAAGGCGTAGTGAAAGGGACTGAGAAAGGCTTTGGCTTTCTTGAAGTAGACGGTCAAAAAAGTTACTTCATTCCGCCGCCGTACATGAAGAAAGTCATGCACGGGGATCGCATTATCGCCACCCTGCACACCGAGAAAGAGCGCGAAATCGCCGAGCCGGAAACCCTGGTCGAGCCGTTCCTGTCGCGCTTTGTCGGCCGCGTGCAAAAGCGCGACGACCGTCTGTCCATCGTGCCCGATCATCCGTTGCTGAAAGATGCGATTCCGTGCCGCCCGGTGCGTGAATTGACCCACAACTTCCAGGCCGGCGACTGGGCGGTGGCGGAAATGCGCCGTCACCCGCTGAAAGGCGATCGCGGCTTCAACGCCGATCTGACCCACTTTATCACCGAAGGTGAAGACCATTTCGCCCCGTGGTGGGTGACGCTGGCGCGTCACAACCTGGAGAAAGAAGCGCCGGAGATGCAGGCGCTCAGCGAACCGGCCGCTGCGCTGGTGCGTGAAGACCTGACCGCGCTTGAATTCGTCACCATCGACAGCGCCAGCACCGAAGACATGGATGATGCGCTGTATGTGACCGACAACGGTGACGGTTCGCTGCAGTTGACCATCGCCATTGCCGATCCGACTGCCTACGTCGAACAAGGCAGCAAGCTGGACGATATCGCCCGCGTGCGCGCCTTCACCAACTACCTGCCGGGCTTCAACATCCCGATGCTGCCGCGCGATCTGTCGGACAACCTGTGCTCGCTGCGCCCGAACGAGCGCCGCCAGGTGCTGGCTTGCCGCGTGACCATCGCCGCCGACGGCGCGCTGGGCGACGATATTCAGTTCTTCGCCGCCGAGATCGAATCCAAAGCCAAACTGGTGTACGACGAAGTCTCCGACTGGCTGGACGGCATTGCCGGCTGGCAACCGCCGAGCGACGCCATCGCGCAACAAATCACCCTGCTGAAGCGTGTTTGCGACGTGCGCAACGCCTGGCGCCACCAGCATGCGCTGGTGTTCAAAGATCGCCCGGACTACCGCTTCGTGCTGGGTGAAAAAGGCGACGTGCTGGAGATCGTTACCGAGCAACGCCGCAGCGCCAACCGCATCGTTGAAGAGTGCATGATCGCCGCCAACGTCTGCGCCGCCATCGTGCTGCGCGATCGCCTGGGCTTCGGCGTGTACAACGTGCACACCGGTTTCGATCCTGCTCTGGTCGAGCAAGCGGTCACCGTATTGCAGGCCAACGGCGTGGAAGCCGAAGCCGAGAAGCTGCTGACCCTCGACGGTTTCTGCGAACTGCGCCGCCACCTGGATGCGCAGCCGACCCAGTTCCTCGACAGCCGCATCCGCCGCTTCCAAACCTTCGCCGAGATCAGCACCACGCCGGGGCCACACTTCGGTCTGGGTCTGGAGGCTTACGCCACCTGGACATCGCCGATCCGTAAATACGGCGATATGGTCAACCATCGTCTGCTGAAGGCGATCATCAATCAGCAGCCGGCGGAAAAGCCGCAGGATGACGTCACGGTGCAGCTGGCGGAACGCCGCCGCCTGAACCGCATGGCGGAGCGCGACGTCGGCGACTGGCTGTACGCCCGCTTCCTGCAGGACAAGGCCGGTACCGATACCCGCTTCAACGCCGAGATCATCGACGTGACCCGTGGCGGCCTGCGTGTGCGCCTGCTGGACAACGGCGCGGTTGCCTTCATCCCGGCACCGTTCATTCACGCGGTGCGTGACGAGATGCAGTGCAGCCAAGAAACCGGCACCGTGCAGATTAAAGGCGAAGTGGTTTACCGCCAGAGCGATACCTTGCAGGTCACCATTGCCGAAGTGCGCATGGAAACCCGCAGCGTGATCGCCCGTCCGGCGGCCTGAACGCCAACCTGAAACGGTAGCAACGCAAAGCGCCGACGGTGAAAACCGCCGGCGCTTTTTTTCGGCGGGCGCTCGCTAGCGCAGCGGCTCGCCGCCGGTTTCACGCAGCAATGGCAGTACCGCCAGCGAAGCCAGCGTCGCCAGCATCAGATAGACGGCGGGCGCCAGCAGCGAACCGCTCAGCGCGATCGACTGCGAAGCGATGTACTGGGCGAAGCCGCCGAAGATCGCCCCCCCGAGGCTGTAGACCAACGCAAACCCCAGCGCACGAATGCGCTGCGGGAACAGCTCCGAAATCATCAGCATGGTCGGCACCGACCCGAGCGTGGTCAACCCGACCAGCACCGCGACGATCAGCAGCAGCACCGCAGGATGCGGCACCGCGCTCAGCCACCAAAACGCCGGCAGGGCTACGATCAGAATCGCGATCCGCGAGCCACGGATCAGCGGCAGACGGCCATAACGATCGCACCAGTGCCCGACCAGCAGACTGCCGCCGAAGGTGACGAGCCCCGCCAGCAGCATCGCGGCATAGCCGTAGGCCTGCGCCATCCCCAGGTATTTCACCGCGTAGGTGCCGAGATAATACATCGAGATGTAAGTGGCGACGGTGGCGCCAATGGTCAGCATCACGCCGAGCACCACCGCCCGCGAGTGTTTGCGCAACTGCACAGGCGGCTCGTGAGCCCGCGCTACCGACGGCCGATCGCTTTCCAGCCCGAGACGCAGCCAGCAACCGAGCGGTGCCAGCGCTACGCCGATAAAGAAAGGAATGCGCCATCCCCACTCGGCCATGGCGTTCGGCTCGCCGGAAAGCACCGGCAAGGCCGCGCTGAGCGCCAGCGCGGTGACGCCGCCAACCACGGTGGCGATGCCCTGCGTCGCCAGCGACCAGCTGGAATAGTAGCCGCGCCGGTTGGGCGGCGCCGACTCCACCAGCAACGACATCGACGCCCCCACCTCGCCGCCCGCCGCTACGCCCTGGATCAGGCGCGCCGCCACCAGCGTGACGGTTCCCCAATAGCCGGCGCTGGCGTAGGTCGGCGCAAAGCCGATCATCGCCGTGCCCAGGCTCATCAAGGAAATCGTCAGGATCATCGCCGGCTTGCGGCCATGGCGATCGGCATAGGCGCCAATCAGAATGCCGCCCAGCGGCCGCATGAAGAAGCTGACGCCGAACGTGGCAAACGCCAACAGTAACGCCAGATGCGGATCGCTGGATGGCGGAAAGAACAATACGCTGATATAAATAACGAAGAAGTTATAAATACCGAAATCGAAAAACTCCAGCGCATTGCCGAAGGAAGCGGCAAATATGACCTTTTTGCCACCGACCTTCGGGGCCGATATTATTTCCGCTTGGGTTTCAGCCGTATTTTCACTCATCATGACCTTCCCTGTTATTATTTTTCGCGTTTATTTTAAATACGCTTCCGCCAACGCTCCCCAATACTGGCTGCCGGCCGCCAGGCAGCCGTCGTTAAAGTCATATCCCGGGTTATGCACCATGCAGCTGCCTTCGCCATCGCCATCGCCGTTGCCTACGATCAGGTAGCAGCCCTGCGGATGCGCATCGAGCATGAAGGCGAAATCTTCGCTGCCCATCAGCGGCCGGGCACCGTAGTGCGCGCGGGCGGCGCCGAACTGCTGCTCCGCCACACGGTGGGCGAAACGGGTCATCGCTTCGTCGTTGACCAGTACCGGCGTGCCGTTAACGTGTTCCACCACCGCATGCGCGCCGAAGCTTGCCGCCTGCGCTTCGATCAGCGCCGGAATACGTGCCAGCAAGGTGGCGCGCGCCTGGCGATCCAGCGAGCGCACGCTGAGCTTCATCTCCGCGCTGTCCGGGATCACGTTGGCCGCTTCACCGGCCTTGATGCTGCCGACGGTGATCACCGCCGCCTCCAGCGGATCGATATTGCGCGAAACGATGCTCTGCAGCGCGACGGTGATATGCGAGGCCACCAGCACCGGATCGACCGTCAGCTGCGGGATGGCACCGTGGCCGCCACGCCCCTGCACCCGCACGTTGAACTGATCCATCGAGGCCATAAACGGGCCGTGCTGGAAGAAGAATTCGCCGAGCGGCATCCCCGGCATGTTGTGCATGGCGAAGATGGCGTCGCAAGGGAAGCGCTCGAACAGCCCCTGTTCCACCATGCGCGCGCCGCCGTTCAACATCTCTTCCGCCGGTTGGAAAATCAGGTGCAGCGTGCCGTTGAAGTTGCGCGTTTGCGCCAGGTAACGGGCGGCACCGAGCAGCATGGTGGTGTGACCGTCATGGCCACAGGCGTGCATGCGGTTGGCCACGCTGCTGCGCCAGGGCTTGCCGTTGTTCTCCTCGATCGGCAAAGCATCCATATCGGCACGCAATCCTAGGCGTTTAACGCCGTCGCCCACCCGCAGCGTGCCCACCACGCCGGTGCCCGCCAATCCGCGGTGCACCTCATAGCCCCACGAATTCAGATAATCCGCCACCAGATCGCTGGTGCGAAACTCTTCGAAACCCAGTTCAGGGTGTTGATGTATATCGTGCCGAATGGCCGTGAGCTGCGGTAAATACCCTTCGATGATTTTATTTATCATAATTAAATTCCTTTCGTGACTTTATTATTTATTTTATGAATGATTAAACCTGCGGATTGAAATAAAGGTATAACACGGCATGAATGATTTTATTTCGGTACGCCTCGACAGATAAAATAATAAGTTGCCAGACGCCGTGCCCGGATAAAAAACGACGATGATTCGCTGTACGCGCCGTGAAAATGCAGAATGAATAACTGCTGAGGATTGCGTGAGCGACAGCCTGCGCCAACGCGGTTTCATCACGTTGTTTTTACACTAAAACCCCACCTGCTTCACATTTCTCATCCGACCTGCCGCGGTTAGGCGGCAAAACTTCTACTGTTAAAACGTCATTCCTAATAACAACGTCGATTTTTACCTCTGCACGCCAAGGAGTTGTTTCATGAAAAACATCAGGTCAGGACTTATCTGGCTGCTGGTGGCGTTGGCCGGCGCTTTCGCCTTCGCCATGCTGGCGCTCAGCCGCGGCGAACACGTCAACGCCGTCTGGCTGGTGGTCGCCGCCGTCGCCTGCTACAGCATCGCCTACCGCTTCTACAGCCGGTTCATTGCCGACAAGGTCTTTGAACTGGACGACCGCCGTCTGACCCCAGCAGAGCGCCACAACGACGGCCTGGACTACGTGCCCACCAACAAATGGGTGCTGTTCGGCCACCACTTCGCCGCCATCGCCGGCGCCGGGCCGCTGGTGGGGCCGATCCTGGCCGCGCAGATGGGCTTCCTGCCGGGAACCATCTGGATCCTGGTTGGCGTTATGCTGGCCGGTGCGGTGCAGGACTTCCTGGTACTGTTCATCTCCACGCGCCGCGACGGACGTTCGCTGGGGGAAATGGCCAAGCAAGAGCTGGGGGCATTCGCCGGGGTGATCACCATGCTCGGCGCGCTGGGGGTGATGATCATCATCCTGTCGGCGCTGGCACTGGTGGTGGTAAAAGCGCTGGCCGACAGCCCGTGGGGGCTGTTCACCATCGCCGCCACCATCCCGATCGCCCTGTTCATGGGCATCTATATGCGCTTTATCCGGCCGGGCAAGATCGCTGAAATCTCGGTGATCGGCTTCGTGCTGATGCTGCTGGCGATCGTTTACGGCGGCAACGTGGCGCAAGATCCCTATTGGGGGCCGTTCTTCACGCTGCACGGCACCACCCTGACCTGGGTGCTGGTGATCTACGGCTTCGTTGCCTCGGTGCTGCCGGTGTGGCTGCTGCTGGCGCCGCGCGACTATCTTTCCACCTTTATGAAAATCGGCGTCATCATCGGCCTGGCCATCGGCATCGTCTTCGCCATGCCGGAGATGAAAATGCCGGCGGTCTCGCGCTTCATCGACGGCAGCGGCCCGGTGTTCGCCGGCGCCCTGTTCCCGTTCCTGTTCATCACCATCGCCTGCGGCGCCATTTCCGGCTTCCACGCGCTGGTCTCCAGCGGCACCACGCCCAAGCTGGTAGAACGCGAAAGCCACATCCGCTTTATCGGTTACGGCGCCATGCTGATGGAGTCGTTCGTCGCCATCATGGCGCTGATCTGCGCCTCGGTGCTGGATCCGGGCGTTTACTTCGCCATGAACTCGCCGGCGGCACTGATCGGCACCACGGTGGAAAATGCTTCGCAGGTCATCAACAGCTGGGGCTTTATCGTCACGCCGGAAACGCTGGCGCTGATCGCCAAAGAGGTGGGCGAGAACTCCATCCTGTCGCGCGCCGGTGGCGCCCCGACCTTCGCCGTGGGCATGGCGCACATCATCAGCGAGGTGTTCAACAGCCGGGCGATGATGGCCTTCTGGTATCACTTCGCCATTCTGTTCGAAGCGCTGTTCATCCTGACCGCCGTCGACGCAGGCACCCGCGCCTGCCGTTTTATGGTGCAGGATCTGGTGGGCGTGGCGGTGCCGCAGCTGGCCAACAACCGTTCCTGGTTCGGCAATCTGGCGGGGACCACGGTGGCGGTGGCCGGCTGGGGCTTCTTCGTGTATCAAGGCGTGGTCGATCCGCTCGGCGGCATCAATACCCTGTGGCCGCTGTTCGGCATCGGCAACCAGATGTTGGCGTCGATGGCGCTGATCCTCGGCACCGTGGTGCTGTTCAAGATGAAAAAACAGCGTTACGCCTGGGTTACCATCCTGCCGACCGCCTGGCTGTTCGTGACCTCCATGACCGCCGGCTGGCAGAAGATCTTCCACGAGAAACCGAGCATCGGCTTCCTGGCGCAGGCGAAGAAATTCTCCACCGGCATCGAGCAAGGCACGATCATTGCGCCGGCCAAATCGCTGAAAGACATGGAAACCATCGTTTTCAGCAACCAAATCAACGCCGCGCTGTGCGGGTTCTTTATGCTGGTGGCGGTAACCATGCTGATTGCCGCCTTCTTCGCGATCCGCCGGGCGCTGCGTGCCGAACACCCGACGGCGCACGAGGTAAGCGCCGCGCTGCGAGAGGAGACCGGCCGCAGCTAAGCGTTTCGGTCATCCAGCAAGGGCGCCGCGGCGCCCTTTTTACTGCTCAGGTTTTAACCCAGCAACGTGGAGCCGAACGCCCCCTGCCAATCCTGCTCGAACTTCTCGACCGCGGCCTGCACCGCCGGCGCGCTGAGGAACTGCTCCGCCACATCCACCGGCAGCGTGATAGCCTGGCAGCCCGCCAGCAGGCATTCCAGCGCCTGGCGCGGCGTTTTGAAGCTGGCGGCCAGCACCTGCGCCGACGGCGCGTGCAGGCTCAGCAGCTGCTGCAGCTCGTGCACCATTTCGATACCGTCGCCGCCCTGCGCGTCTACCCGATTGACGTAAGGCGCTACATATTCCGCCCCGGCCAAGGCCGCCAGCAGCCCCTGCCCGGCGCCGTATACCGCCGTGCCCAGCGTCGGGATGGACATCGTTTTAAGCTTCTTGATCGCCGCTAATCCCTCAGCGGTTGCCGGGATCTTCACCACCAGCCCCGGTACCCGCTGGCTGAGCAGCGCCGCCTCCGCCACCATGCGCTCGGCATCGGCCGCCATCACCTGCGCAAACAGCTTGCCGGTGCCGCCAAGGGCGTCGCGCAGTGCAGGCAGCACTTCCCAGATCGGCTTGCCTTCCTTCGCCACGATGCTCGGGTTGGTGGTGACGCCGTGCAGCGGCAGAATGCGCGCCAGGCGTTTTACCGCAGTCACATCGGCGGTATCGAGATAAAGCTCCATCACGGACTCCTGTGTCATGTTCTGTGGGCGGATTCAAACTCTGATCATCATAGGGCAAAAACCCCGTCAACTTTTGATCAAAATCAATTCAACTTTCATTCGAAAGATCTTTAATGGCGAAAGATTCAGCAACGCCAAACGGGTGACTCATGTTCTTCAATCTGCAGCGCTACTCGACCCATGATGGCCCCGGTATCCGCAGCGTGGTCTTTTTAAAAGGGTGCCCGCTGAGCTGCCGCTGGTGTCAGAACCCGGAAAGCCGCTCGCGCCACGCGGATCTGCTGTTTGACGAGCGCCTGTGTCTGAGCGGCTGTACGCTGTGCACCGAGCGCTGCCCACAAGGCCTGCTACGTGACGAGGGCGCACTGACGCTGCGGCGCGACGTCATCAGCGCAGACGACTACGCGGCGCTGGCCGCCGCCTGCCCGACCGGCGCGCTCAGCCTGTGCGGCAGCGTGGTCAACCCCGACGATATCATGGCCGAGGTGATGCGGGATAAGCCTTTCTACCTGCGCAGCGGCGGCGGTTTAACGCTGTCCGGCGGCGAGCCCTTTATGCAGCCGGAAGTCGCGGCGGAGCTGCTGCGGCGCGGCCGCGAAGCCGGCATCCACACCGCCGTCGAATCCTGTCTGCACGTGCCGTGGCATTACATTGCCCCTTCGTTGCCCTGGCTGGATCTGCTGTTGGCCGATCTCAAACACACCGATGAAGCGCGTTTCAAAACCTGGACCGGCGGCTCGGCCCGCCGGGTGATGAACAATTTTCGCCGGCTGGCGGCGCACGGCGTGCCAATGACCGTGCGCGTGCCGCTGATCCCCGATTTCAATGCCGATCGCCACTCTGTCCGCGCGATTGTCGACTTCGCCGCCGACGAGATCGGCGTATCGGAGATCCATTTTCTGCCGTACCACACGCTGGGCATCAACAAGTATCACCTGCTCGGCGAGCCCTACCGCGCCGCCCGCACGCCGCTGGACGCGCCCGATCTGCTGGCCTTCGCCGAAGCGTACGCCGGCGCCAAAGGCCTGACCGCCATTTTGCGAGGATAACGACATGACCACATTGGATTTGACCACCCTCAGCGCCCGTATTCAGGCGCATAAGAACGCGCTGATCCACATCGTCAAACCGCCGGTGTGCACCGAACGCGCGCAGCACTATACCGAGGCCTACCAACAGCACCAGGATCGGCCGCTGCCGGTGCGCCGTGCGCTGGCGCTGGCTAACCACCTGGCGAAGCGCAGCATCTGGATCGCCAACGACGAGCTGATCGTCGGCAACCAGGCCAGCGAGCTGCGCGCCGCGCCGATTTTCCCCGAATATACCGTCGGCTGGATAGAAAGCGAGATAGACCAGTTGGCCGACCGGCCGGGTGCCGGCTTCTCGGTCAGCGAAGAGAACAAGGCGATTTTGCACCGTCTTTGCCCCTGGTGGCGCGGCCAAACGGTGCAGGATCGCTGCTACGGCATGTTTACCGACGAACAGAAGGCGCTGCTCGCCACGGGCATCATCAAGGCCGAGGGCAACATGACCTCCGGCGACGCCCATCTGGCGGTCAACTTCCCGCTGCTGCTGGAGTTAGGCCTCGACGGCCTGCGTGAAAAGGTGAACGCGCGCAGCAGCCGCCTGCACCTGACCGAGTGGGAAGATCTGCACAAAGCGCAGTTTCTCAACGCCATCGACATCGTGCTGGCGGCGCTGAGCGAACACATCCTGCGCTTCGCTCGCCTGGCGCGCGACATGGCGCAACGCGAAACCCGCGACTGGCGCCGCACCGAGCTGCTGGCTATCGCAGACAACTGCGACCTGATCGCCCATCGCCCGCCGCACACCTTCTGGCAGGCGCTACAGCTGTGCTATTTCATCCAGCTGACGTTGCAGATCGAATCCAACGGCCATTCGGTTTCCTTCGGTCGCCTCGACCAATATCTCTATCCCTGGTATCGGCGCGACGTGGAGCTGGAGCAAAACCTGGGGCGGGAAGACGCCATCGAGCTGCTGCACAGCTGCTGGCTGAAGCTGCTGGAGGTCAACAAGATCCGTTCCGGCTCGCACTCCAAGGCCTCCGCCGGCAGCCCGCTGTACCAGAACGTCACCATCGGCGGCCAAAAACTGATCGACGGCCGGCCGTGCGACGCGGTCAACCCGCTGTCCTACGCCATTCTCGAGTCCTGCGGCCGCCTGCGCTCCACCCAGCCCAACCTCAGCGTGCGTTACCACGCCGGAATGAGCGCCGATTTCCTCGACGCCTGTGTGCAGGTGATCCGCTGCGGCTTCGGCATGCCGGCGTTCAACAACGACGAAATCGTCATACCCGAGTTCATCAAGTTGGGGGTTGAACCGCAGGACGCCTACGACTATGCCGCCATCGGCTGCATCGAGACCGCCGTCGGCGGTAAATGGGGCTATCGCTGCACCGGCATGAGCTTCATCAACTTCGCCCGCGTGCTGCTGGCGGCGTTGGAACAGGGCCGCGACGCCACCTCCGGGCAGATTTTCCTGCCGCAGGAACAGGCGCTGTCCAAAGGAAACTTCACCGATTTCGAGCAGGTGATGGCCGCCTGGGATCGGCAAATCCGCTACTACACGCGCAAGTCAATTGAGATCGAATGCGTGGTGGACAGCGTGCTGGAGGAGAACGCCCACGATATCCTCTGTTCCGCGCTGGTGGATGACTGCATCGAACGCGGCAAAAGCATCAAGCAAGGCGGCGCCAAGTACGACTGGGTTTCCGGCCTTCAGGTCGGCATCGCCAACCTCGGCAACAGCCTGGCGGCGGTGCGCAAACTGGTGTTCGATCAAGGGACAATCGGCCAGCAGCAACTGGCGGCGGCGCTGGCCGACGACTTCGCCGGGCTGGATGGCGAACAGCTGCGCCAGCGGCTGCTCAACGCCGCACCCAAATACGGCAACGACGTGGACGACGTCGATCGGCTGCTGGTGCGCGCCTACCAAACCTACATCGAGGAACTGAAGCAGTACCGCAACACCCGCTTCGGCCGCGGGCCGATCGGCGGCGGCTACTACGCCGGCACGTCGTCTATCTCGGCCAACGTGCCCTTCGGCGCCGCCACCCTGGCTACCCCGGATGGGCGCAAGGCGCACCAGCCGCTGGCGGAAGGTGCCAGCCCGGCGTCCGGCACCGACCACCTGGGGCCAACGGCGGTGTTCAATTCGCTCGCCAAATTACCGACCGAGGCGATCCTCGGCGGCGTGTTGCTCAATCAAAAACTGAACCCGGCGACGCTGGACAACCCGCGCGATCGGGAAAAGCTGATGCTGATGTTGCGCACTTTCTTCGAGAGCTACCGCGGCTGGCATGTGCAGTACAACATCGTGTCGCGCGAAACGCTGCTGGCGGCGAAGCAACACCCTGACCAATATCGTGATTTAGTGGTTCGCGTAGCTGGCTATTCCGCTTTCTTTACCGCATTATCCCCTGAGGCGCAGGATGATATTATTGCGCGCACAGAACATACTCTTTAAACCTTTGACTCTTAGCGGCCGCGCCTTGGCGGCCGCATCATCAGGCCGATATGAATTTACGACAACAGACCATATTGCAGTTGGTTAACGATCGCCGGCGGATCAGCGTCAATGAGCTAGCGCGCGCCTCGGGCGTTTCGGAAGTCACTATCCGGCAGGATCTCAACCTGCTGGAAAAGCGCAGTTATCTGAAGCGAGTACATGGCTCCGCCGTGGCGCTGGAGAGCGACGACGTCGACGCTCGCATGATGTCCAATTTCACCCTCAAGCAACGGTTGGCGCAGTACGCCGCCGCGCAGGTCAACGACGGCGAGACGATCTTTATCGAGAGCGGCAGCGCCAACGCCCTGCTGGCGCGCTACATCGCCGAACGCAAGCGCATTACGCTGATCACCGTCAGCCACTACATCGCCAACCTGCTGAAAGAAACCGACTGCGACGTGATTGTGCTGGGCGGCATGTACCAGAAGAAAAGCGAGACCGTGGTCGGCCCGCTCACGCGGCTGTGTATTCAGCAGGTGCATTTCAACAAGGCGTTTATCGGCATTGACGGCTTTCAGGCCGAAACCGGCTTTACCGGCCGCGACATGATGCGCGCCGACGTGGTCAGCGCGGTGCTGGCCAAGGGCGTGGAGAATATCGTGCTGACGGACTCCAGCAAATTCGGCCAGATCCAGCCCAACCCGCTGGCGCAGCCGGGCCAGATCAGCCGGGTGATCACCGATTCGCGTTTGGCACTGGAGTATCAGCATCAGCTGAAACGCCAGGGCGTACAGGTGGAGTTGGTCAACGACTAACGCGGGCCGCCACCGCGGTGCGCGGGCCACACCGCGCACCGTTCCCCCTGTGCAGCGGGATTTTAAGACTATTTACCTGTTTATCCTTTCCGAGAAACCTATACTCATTTTCGGTAACTTTTGGGCCGTAACCTGCTAATTATTCGGTCATTAACAAAAAATGCCATTTTTTATATCGATACTGTATGGGAATCAACAGCAGGCCTGATTGATGGTTAACGCCTATACTTATAGGGCACTTCCATATAGCCAATGCTAAGGAGAAGTCATTATGATGATTATCAATAAACGTTTCGCTACCGCCGCTCTGGCACTGACTTTGGCGTTTTCACTCAGCGCATGCTCCAACATGTCCAAGCGCGATCGTAACACCGCTATCGGCGCCGGCGCCGGTGCAGTCGGCGGCGCCGTACTGACAGACGGCAGCGCGTTGGGCACGTTAGGCGGGGCTGCGGTGGGGGGCATCATCGGTCACCAGGTTGGCAAATAACCTGACCGAGAGTCCTCGGCCGACAGGCTGGCAAAAGCGCCTCGGCGCTTTGACGCATTAACCAAAATAACGATGATTTCAGGTCTGCTTTACTTTACGTCTAGAGTTCTTTTACCGTTAACGGGCTAACCCCCGGCAGCAACAACCTCAAGCCATGCCACGGCATTGCACCGCGGCATGGCGATTCACCTCAACCGCCCGCCAATTTGACCTTCATGCCTTTGGCTTCCAGCAGCTGCTTGAGCAGATCGCGTTTATCGCCCTGGATCTCGATGATCCCGTCTTTCACCGAACCGCCGCAGCCGCATTTCTTTTTCAGCTCGGCCGCCAGTTTGTCGAGCGCAGCGTCATCCAGATCGACGCCGGCGATCAGGCACACGCCCTTCCCCTTGCGGCCGCTGGTTTGACGCTGGATGCGCACGATGCCGTCGCCCTTGGCGCGTTGCGGCTTAACCTCTTCCTGCTTGATGCGGCCGGTGTCCGTGGAATACACCAAGCGGCTGTTATCGTCATTCATCGGCGGTTCCTCAGGCCAAAGAGGCGCGGATCGCGCGCAGCGTCGCGGCCGGATCGGCAGATTGGGTGATCGGACGCCCAATCACCATGTAGTCCACGCCGGCGGCCTGCGCCTGCACCGGCGTCATGATACGGCGCTGGTCGCCCGCCGCGCTGCCCTCAGGGCGGATCCCCGGTGTAACCAGTTGGAAAGCCTGCCCGCAGGCCGCCTTCAGCCGCTGCGCTTCGTGTGCCGAACACACCACGCCGTCCAGCCCACAGTCGCGGGTCAGGCGTGCCAGGCGCTCGGCGTGCTCCGCCGGGCTGGCCTCGATGCCGATGCCGCGCAGGTCTTCCGCTTCCATACTGGTGAGCACCGTCACGGCAATCAGCAGCGGCGCATCCGCCCCGAATGGCGCCAACGCTTCTTTAGCGGCGGTCATCATGCGCGCACCGCCGCTGGCATGGACGTTGACCATCCAAACACCCAGCTCAGCCGCCGCCGCGACCGCATGCGCGGTGGTATTGGGTATATCGTGGAATTTCAGGTCGAGAAACACGTCGAAGCCACGCCCATGCAGATCGCGCACCAGCTGCGGCCCAAACAGCGTGAACATTTCTTTGCCCACTTTCAGCCGGCAGTCTTGCGGATCGATACGGTCGGCGAACGCCAGCGCAGCGTTCTTATCGGCGTAATCTAACGCCACAACGATTGGAGATGATTTTAAGTCATTGTTATTAGCGTTATTTTCAGACTTCATTTCTTCTACCTTCTCTAAAATAGACATAATCAGGGACTCACCCGCGAAACTGACCGCCGCATTCTACATGCCGGGGGCCAGAAATCCCAGCCGCAGCGCGCACCGGCGCTCTGTCATGTTACTTCTCACCTTTGTCATGGCGCGTCAACGAAAGCGCGTCAGCAATAAACCACGCAGCGTAAAACGCCGTAAAGATGCGTAAATTGTTAATCAGATATTTTGAATGACTTACTCAGCATTATCAGATTTTCAATTGGTACAGATGCTTTATTATTCACCACATCGGAAGCGAACGGCTTCCTTCCTTAATAAACAGACTGGAGTCACCTATGAAAACCATCAAATATTTTGCGGCCGCTGCCGCTATCGCACTGACCTCTTTCGCCACCTTCGCGGCTGAACCGATCAGCAGCCAGCAGGCCGATAGTCTGACTGCCACCGGCGTCGTTTCCGCAGGCCACGCGACCACCCTCAGCAGCCTGGAGAAAAAGCTGGCCGCTAAAGCGGATGCCCAGGGCGCCAGCAGCTACCGCATCATCTCCGCCGGTGGTAACAACATGCTGAGCGGCACCGCGATCATCTACAAATAATGTTTCCGGTACAGGGCCCGCTCACTCGGGCCCTGCCTCTGTTTCTCGCCTAAAAAACCCGCGTTTGCCCCGCTCTCATTTATTACATAAATATTAAATTTTTATTACACACTAGACACCCGATCGCCAGTGGCTTAGCTTGAAGGCATCTTCCTGCAGAAAGGCTTTCAAAATGAGCGAGATATCGACACTTACCATTAAAATTCCTCTGGAACTCAAGGAAAAAATCCGCGCCGCCGCCGCTGAAAACGAATTTTCGCTGAGCGTGGAAGTATGCCAGCGCCTGGAAAGCAGCTTCAGCGCGCCCGCCGCCAAGGCAGAAAAACCGACCAAAAAGGCGGATGAGCTGCACCACGGCGAGATAGACAACCAAAGCACCGAAGAAGAAATAGAACAGCCGCTGAGCCAGAAAGAGCTGAAAAAACTCCGCCAGCTGTTGAAAACCGGCGCCAAAGGCGGCAAGAAAAAGTAAACGACGAACAGACGAACATAAAAAAACGGGGCGATAAATCGCCCCGTTTTGTTTTGTCGCGCCGCCGCGTTATTGCCCGTCCAGGCCGCGGATCGGTTTAACCGATGACCAGGCGCGGCACGACGGACAATGCCAATAGAGCGAGTGGGCGGTGAAGCCGCATTTGTGGCAGCGGTAACGCGGCTTGGTGCGAATTTGCTCGCCGACCATATCGCGCAACAGCAGCAGACTCTCTTTCGCTCGGCCGTCTTCGGCGTCCGCCAGGTGATAATCCATCAGCCGGTAAAACACCCGCATGGTCGGATGGCGTTGCAGCTGGCGGTTGATATAAACCTGCACCACGTCGCGCCCTTCGTGCTGCTCGATGATCTCGGCCAGCATCAGATCGGCGGTGGCACCGGTGTTCTCTTCCACGCAGCGCTTCAGGAATTCAGCCCAGTTGTGCTGTTGTTCCGGCAGATGCGTGTAGCATTCCTGCAGCATCGGCAGCGTTTCGCTGACCAACTCTTTATCCTGACTCAGCACCCGTTGCAGCGACTCGGCCGCTTTAGCATAGTCGTTTTGCGCCATGTAGATGCGCCCGAACATGATAGACACGCGCGCACACTGTTTATCGGCTGCATCCGCCCGCTTGAGCAGGCTCATCGCCCGATCGAGATCGTCGCTGCCCATCGCCTGCAATGCCAGCTCACAGTAAAAGTGTGCGATCTCGACGCGTTGTTTCTCTTTGCCCAGCTTGACCAATTTTTCCGCCACGTCGATGGCTTTTTGCCAATCGCTGGTGGCCTGATGGATCACCAGCAACTGCTGCAGCGCCGATACGCGGAAATCCGCTTCGTCAGTCAACTGGCTGAACATGTCTTCCGCGCGATCGTACAGCCCGGCCGCCATATAGTCGCGGCCCAGCTGCTGTACCGCCAGCAGGCGCTGTTCAAAGGTCAGTGAGGCGCTTTCCATCAAGGCCTGATGGATGCGGATGGCGCGGTCGACTTCGCCGCGCGAGCGGAACAGGTTACCCAGCGTCAGGTGGGCTTCAACGGTGTTGCTGTCCTCTTTCAACATATCGAGGAACAGATCGACCGCCTTGTCCTGCTGGTTGGAAAGCAGAAAGTTCACCCCTGCCACGTATTCACGCGACAGGCGGTTGGCTTCTTGCTGTTTATCCTGCTGAGCGCTTCTGCGCCCCATGTACCAACCGTACGCGGCAGCCACGGGCAGCAACAGAAACAGCAGTTCTAACATAGAGGATTATTCCTTGCTGACAACGGGCTGAGCCGCCGGTTCAGCGGGCTGCTCAAGCTGCAGCTCCAGCCTTTTGATCTTGCGCTCGGCGCGGCCCAGCGCAATACGGGTACGCAGGTAGAACAGACCGCAAATGATCCAGCCGAGAACGAAACCGGCGCCAAACAGCGTGGCCAACAGGGTCGATACGCGATAATCGCCCTGCGCAACCAGATAGTTAAAATTGACCACCTGATCGTTATGCGCACCCAAGGTGACGGAAATCACGAAGATCACCAGAACCAACAAAAAAATCAGCAAATATTTCACATTCTTTCCCGCGATGCCGAGTGAATCGGATGAACGATGCCAAAACGTGGCGTCCCTAACCCTTAAGTTAGCATTTCCCGCTGCGGCAGGGAAACCCTGCGGCACGATAAAACCACATATCTGCTGGCATATTCGGCAGTAAACGGTCTTAGCGAACAAATTGATGAGAAAGCTTCTCAAAACGTCGAATTTATAAGGATATGGGGGCAACCGGGCGGATTGCAATGGCGGGAAAATGTAAGCGGTTAATGCGGCGCCGATCCGACGCCGCCGTGTGTGTGACATGGTCACATAACACTCATTTCTCAGGCTTGCGCGCCGCGATTTCCTGCTGCTCTTGCGGCGGCGGCGTCAGCGGGCCGAACCAGCGCTGCGCCAACCAGCAGGTGACCACCACCAGCAGCCAGCTGATCAGCGTAGCCATCGCCAGATCGCGCGGCCAGTGCATGCCCAACAGCAGGCGGCTGCCCATCACGCCGGTCGCCCACACCATCAGCAGCGCGACGGTTTTATAATGGCGGCGCGGCCACAGCAGCCCTACGCCCAACAGCGCCCAGGTAGCGGCGAACATCGTGTGCCCCGACGGGAAAGCGAAACCGGTTTCAAACTGCCAGTGCTTGCGCAGCCAGTTCGGCACCACCGTCTGATCCTGCAATTGCTCGCGCACCAGCGCGCTGCGCTCTTTGCGATGCAGCGAATAGAAGTATTTACCGTCCACGCCGTGGGTTTGCTCCAGCCATACCACAAACGGTCGCGGTTCTTGCACCCGATCCTTGATTAAGGACTTGACCCCCTGCCCAATCACCAACGCGGCGGCAAGCAGAATGGCCAGGCCGATGGCTGCCTTCAACCGAAAGCGCAGGCACCACAAAAACCAACCGCAAAGGATAGCGCTGGTCAGAATGCCCCACGGCGAGGTCACGGTTTCGGTCACCCAGTACAGCGCTTTGAGCAGCGGCTCGTTGCCGCCGGGCTGCCAGTGCCAGCCGGATGCCCATACTACCAGCGGCATCAACAGCAACAACAGCGCGCCGCCCGCCGTGCGTTTTGCTATCTCATACATTCTATTCTTCCTCTGCGTGAATCAGGCAGCAGTGTAACAAGAGTGCAATATTGATAACACGCGAAAAATTAAACAGATAGGCAACCTATCGCAGTAATAGGTGGCCAGAAAACGCCATCTGCTGGTTTGCTGAGCACCGCCCGGCAAGAAGTTGTGGCAAAATAGCCGATAATTAACGAAATAGAGATCGGCGTAGCACGTTTTAGTCTTGGTCAATTTACCGAACCGGACTTAGGATGCGCGACAATGATTGAATCGTAGTTTTTTGTGGAGAATGACATGCAGCTTAAACGGGTGGCAGAGGCTAAACTGCCGACACCTTGGGGCGATTTCCTGATGGTAGGATTCGAAGAACTGGCGACCGGGCATGACCATCTGGCGCTGGTATTCGGTGATATTTCCGGCGAAACGCCGGTGCTCGCACGCGTGCATTCCGAATGTCTGACCGGCGATGCCCTGTTCAGCCTGCGCTGCGACTGCGGTTTTCAACTGGAAGCCGCGCTGGAGCAGATTGCCGAAGAAGGCCGTGGCATCCTGCTTTATCATCGCCAGGAGGGCCGCAATATCGGCCTGTTGAACAAAATCCGCGCCTATGCCCTGCAGGATAAGGGCGCAGACACCGTGGAAGCCAACCACCAGCTCGGCTTTGCCGCCGATGAGCGCGACTTCACCCTGTGCGCCGACATGTTCAAACTGCTGGGCGTCGACGCGGTGCGTTTGCTGACCAACAACCCGAAAAAGGTCGAGATCCTGACCGAAGCCGGCATCAACATCAGCGAGCGCGTGCCGCTGATCGTCGGCCGCAACCCGAAGAACGAACACTATCTGGCGACCAAGGCCGCCAAAATGGGCCATTTGCTCGATCAGAAATGATCGCCGCCGCGGCGGAAACAATCAGGGCGCCTTACGGCGCCCTTTTTATTGCCTAATTACAGCATTTTCCTGATCACATAGTGCAGGATGCCGTCGTTTTCGTAGTAGGTCAGCTCATTGCCGGTATCGATGCGGCAACGGGTGTTGATCACGTCCTTGCGCCCGTCGGCATAGGTGATATGCACCGGCACCGTTTGGCCCGGCTGCAGCTGCTGCAGGCCGCCGACGCTAATCTGCTCATCCCCGGTCAGCCCCAGGGTTTTGCGCGTCACCCCTTGCGGGAACTCCAGCGGCAAAATCCCCATGCCGATCAGGTTGGAGCGGTGAATACGCTCGAAGGATTCGGCAATCACCACCCGCACGCCCAGCAGGCGCGGCCCCTTCGCCGCCCAGTCGCGGCTGGAGCCGGAGCCGTACTCTTTGCCGGCGATCACCGCCAGCGGCACCTTCTCCTGCTGATACTGCATGGCGGCATCGTAGATAGACAGCTGCTGCTGCGACGGAATATGGCGGGTATAGCCCCCCTCCACGCCCGGTACCATTTCGTTGCGGATGCGGATATTGGCGAAGGTACCGCGCATCATCACTTCGTGGTTGCCACGGCGTGAACCGTAGGAGTTGAAATCCTGCGGCGCTACGCCATGCTCGCTCAGGTAACGCCCCGCCGGGCTGTCGCGCTTGATGTTACCCGCCGGCGAGATGTGATCGGTGGTCACCGAGTCGGCCAAAATCGCCAGAATACGCGCGTCTTTGATGTCCTGCACCGGGTCCGGTTTCACCTTCATGGTGCTGAAGAACGGCGGATGGCGGATATAGGTAGAATCCTCCTGCCACTGATAGGTCGCCGAACCGGCCACCTGGATCGCCTGCCAGTTGGCGTCGCCGTCGAACACTTCGCCGTATTCCTTGTGGAACATCTCGGTGCGCACTTCGTCCACCGCCTGAGCGATGTCCTGGCTGCTCGGCCAGATATCCTTCAGGTAGACCGGCTGACCGTCATTGCCCTCGCCCAGCGGCTCTTTGGTCAGGTCAATCTTCATGCTGCCCGCCAGCGCATAAGCCACCACCAGCGGCGGCGAGGCCAGCCAGTTGGTTTTCACCAGCGGGTGGATGCGCCCTTCAAAGTTACGGTTGCCCGAGAGCACCGCCCCCACGGTCAGATCGCCTTCTTTGATCGCCTGCTCGATCGGATCAGGTAACGGACCCGAGTTACCGATGCAGGTGGTACAGCCATACCCCACCAGGTTGAACCCCAGCTCTTCCAGGTAGGCGGTGAGTTTGGCACTGTCGAAGTAGTCGGTCACCACTTTGGATCCCGGCGCCAGCGAGGTTTTTACCCAGGGTTTGCTGCGCAGCCCTTTCTTGACGGCGTTTTTCGCCAGCAGGCCGGCCGCCATCATTACGCTCGGGTTGGAGGTGTTGGTGCAGGAGGTGATCGCCGCGATCACCACCGCACCGTCTCGCAGTTCGTGCTGTTGCCCATCCAGCGTAAAGGTTTTGCTGTCGGTATTGGCCTTGTGTCCCCCGATATCCAGCTCGGTGGCGGCCTTGAACGCCTGCGGCACATTCGGCAGCGCAACGCGATCCTGCGGGCGCTTTGGCCCGGCGAGGCTGGCTTCCACGGTTGACATGTCCAGCGCCAGCGAGCTGGTGAAGACCGGTTCATCACCCGGGTTGCGCCACATGCCCTGCGCTTTGGCGTAGGCTTCCACCAGCGCGATTTGTTCGGCGCTGCGGCCGCTGAGCTTCATATAGCCGAGCGTAACGTCATCCACCGGGAAGAAACCGCAGGTGGCGCCGAACTCCGGCGACATGTTGGCGATGGTTGCCCGGTCCGCCAACGGCAGATCGGCCAGCCCGTCGCCGTAAAACTCGACGAACTTGCCGACCACGCCGTGCTTGCGCAGCATTTGGGTCACGGTCAACACCAGGTCGGTGGCGGTAATGCCCTCGCGGAGCTTGCCGGTCAGCTTGAAGCCGACCACGTCCGGGATCAGCATCGATACCGGCTGGCCCAGCATCGCCGCTTCCGCTTCGATGCCGCCGACGCCCCAGCCGAGGATACCCAGGCCGTTGATCATGGTGGTGTGGGAATCGGTGCCCACCAGCGTATCGGGATAAGCTACGCGGCGGCCGCTTTCGTCGCTGTGCCAGACCGTTTGGCCAAGGTATTCAAGGTTGACCTGGTGACAGATGCCGGTGCCCGGCGGCACCACGCGGAAGCGGTTGAAGGCTTTCTGCCCCCAGCGCAGGAAGGTGTAGCGCTCGTGGTTGCGCTGCATTTCGATACGCACGTTGTCTTCAAAGGCGTTATCGTCGCCAAATTCATCGACGGTAACCGAGTGGTCAATCACCAGATCCACCGGCGACAGCGGATTCACCTGGTCGACGTTTCCGCCCAGCCGCCGTACCGCTTCGCGCATCGCGGCCAGATCCACCACCGCCGGAACGCCGGTAAAATCCTGCATCAGCACGCGCGCCGGACGATAGGCGATCTCACGGTCAGCATGGCCGGTTTGCAGCCAGGCGACGATGGCCTTGAGGTCGTCAACCTGCACGGTGTCGCCATCCACATGGCGCAGCAGGTTTTCCAACAGCACTTTCATTGATTTCGGCAACCGGTCGATAGCACCCAGCTGCTTTGCCGCCAGCGGCAGACTGTAATAGTAATATTCGCTATTCAGCGCAACCAGCTTATCCAGACTTGTTTCACGAAGATCGGACGACATAGCTCCTCCATTTCTTATTGTGACTAAAACAGGGTAATCAGTGAGGTCTTGTTTAAAGATACCACAAAGATAAGTTAACGTTTTGATAACAACACGATTTGATCACAGCGATAGGCAGGAACAATCAGCGGAAAAGAAGTCCGAGCGCCGCCAAGGGGTTAGGCCATGCGCCAACAAAAACGCCGCAACGATGCGGCGCTTTAACAGGGAAAGGTTTGCTCTACAACGGCTCAGCGGGGAAATCCATCTCCACAACCGCCAGCTGATCCTTACGGCCCTTCTTTACTTTGATGTCCATCCCTTTGCGCAGTAAATGCATCTGGCCAGGTTGAACCAGGGCCTTGGCAGTGTGGAGTCGGGTGTCGCCCGGGAGATAAAAATCAACGTCAAAGAAAAAGTCATTGCCGTATCGAGTGTTGGTTTGCCGACAGGATTCGAGGTGCGAGGCGATAATTTCGCCTTGCCAGCTGTCCTTGTTGAGATAGTTTTTAACGGCAGACGTCTCGGTCGAGTTACCGCCGTTATTTTTAAAAATACAGTAAAAGAAAATGCCCATCACGACAGGGGTGGCGATCCCCGCATACAGGAAGTACTTCGACATATCAGCCAGAGACATAAGTGTGCTGCTCCATTTTATGTAATTATAAACAACGAGTTATTCGTTACATTCAGCGTTCTGTTGCTGATATTGGTCACCTCGACATTCACCACCACCCCGTTCGTTTCCGTTTTGAACGCCGTCTTTGAAAACTCTTTCAGCTTATAAGAATTTGATAGCCCCGTCAGGCCGTTGGACACGCCAACGATGCTGCTGGCTATCGCCGATGCCGATACGCTATTACCGGTAATGCTTTCGCTGAAGGCGGTCACGGTCAGGCTGTGCAGCTTGGGATTGAACACGGACTCTGGCGCTTCAAGGCTGATTTTTTCGCCGCTGACAATCTTGATCTGATGCGGGCTGTAAATCGTAATAGTTCCCGCGTTGACGTTTTGCGTCCAGTCGCCGCTATTGATATTGGTGGTAACGCCGTCTTTGATCGTTTCGTTGACGCCGCCCTTGATCTCGCGGGTAACGCCCCCGGTGATGTCCTCTTTATGGCCGCCGGCGCCGATCGTAACGTCCCGCCCTTTATCCAGGGTCTCAGTCAGTTTGCCGGTGACATGGTGGCTTTCATTCCCGTCGATATCGCTGGTGCGGTCGCCTTTGATCGTTACCTTGTCGCCGCCGTCCTTAATGTCGAACGTCCGCCCCGCCTTGATCTCCGTAGCGACACCGCCATTAAAATAGCCGGTTTCTTTGTGATCCACCGTGGTGGTACGCTGGCTCTTGTAATGGAAGGTGGCATTGCCCGTCACTTCGTCTTGCTGTTGCTTGAGGATAGTTGTCGTCCGGTTACCGTCAATATTGACCTGCTGGTCATTTTCCACCGAAACCTTCATATCCTTTTCGGAGTGCAGTTCCACGGCCTCGCTGCCCACCTTATCTTCGAAAAACAGATAGCTGGCGTTATCCCGGCTTCCGTCCTTACTGCGAGTCATAAAGCCCATTTGCGTAGCCGCCGCCGGCAACACCCACGGCGGCATGCTCGCCTCATTGTAGACGCGCCCGGTGACAATCGGCCGATCCGGATCGCCATTGATAAAGTCCACCACCACTTCATCGCCGACGCGCGGTATCTGTACCGAACCGAACCCTTGCCCCGCCCAGGCACTCGAGACCCTCACCCAGCACGAACTGGTATCATCCCCTTTGGCGCGGCGATCCCAGTGAAACTTCACTTTTATCCGGCCGTATTTGTCCGTCCAGATATTCTCGCCGACGGGCCCCACCACCTTGGCCGTTTGCGGGCCATAGGTGCGCGGCCACGGCGTCACCGTCAGCGGACGAAAGACGGTAGCGGCCGGGATAACCGTAAAGTCGATGCGATGAACCGTCTCTCCTTCTTCGCCGCTGGCGTAGCGGTTCTCGGAGAACGTATAATCGGCGGCCGTCGTCAGGTATTCGCCGTTATCGCTGAAAAACGGGGCGTTGATCAGGGTAAAGGTATAACCCGGCGCTATTCCAATCGCCGTTGCTGTGCCGTGTACCTGCTGATGTTCCACCTGCCAGCGTTCCTGGCGCACGCGCGCGTAGAACTCTCCATCGGCGTGTTCGACATAGCGGCCCGGCCAATCGTAGACATCGATGCTGCCCGGCATCGGCGAGGCCGGGTTTTGACGAGCCTGGAACAGCCAGGCGTTCGGTTTGCGAAAGTCATAGTCGTCCAAACCGTAAATGCCCGGCGTTACGCTGTCTTCCGGTGCCCATTGGCCGATGCCCTGCTCGAGGGTGCTGCCGCCAGACGGAGTCTGATGGTAAGGAATCGTCTCGTAGCCGCTAAACGGCTGATACTGCCCTGCCGCATCCGTCAGCACCAGCGTGTGGCGGCCCGCCTCATGGCGAAAATGGTAAACGATACCCTCCAGCTCCATGAGGCGGCTGATAAAATCGAGACTGCTCTCCTGATACTGAACACAGTAATCCCACACCCGATAGCGACCGGTGAGTTTATCCTCTACGTTCACCTGATATTCGCTGAGCAAAGCATGCACCGTTTGCGGCACCGTCTGGCCCTGGAAGATGCGCAGATTGCGATCCCGCTTCATCGGCCATAGATCCGATTCCACCGTCAGCGTATACACAGCATAACGCGTGCCACTTAATTCGACGGCACTGACGGCAACGCAGGTCACTTTGCCATTGATATGGCGATCCGCTGACAGCAGCCCCGTCGGTAAATTCACCGTGACCGGTTGCCCCAACAGCTCGCTGCGATTAATGCGGGCATCCCGGCCCAGCAAGGTCAGCGTAAGCGCAAACGGCTCGGACAAGGCCTCACGGCCCGCCAGCTTCCAAAAAAGCAGGCCCTCAACGGGCAATTGAACAGAGATACGGCTGGTCATGAGATAAGCGGCTCCGCTGGCAATTGGTTAGCATTACTTTAACTTCCGAGAGAAAAAAAACTCTTTGCCAGAACAAAAACACTTTGTTTTCAGATGATTCCTAACAAGGGAGCCATAAGCTGTTTCAAGGTTGAATGGCCGTGATTCAGAAACTTAGCGAAAATGACAGAGGGCGTTGGCCTGACGTTAAAGCGCCATAACGCATTCTCCCCACTAGGATTGGATTAGCGCAGCTTGCGAATGGGGTGTTTTATGGCGCAGGGTTTTGCTCATAAAAAACCCGGAGAGGCGCAGGCCTGTCCGGGTGTTGTTTGATGTCGTCAACGCTGGCGGCTATTTGATAGGCAGCTTGATGTCCTTGAACATCGCTTCAATTTCTTCGTTGGAGCGCAGCGCCACCGCGCTGTCGACCACGTCGCGCGTCAGGTGCGGCGCGAAGCGCTGAATGAAGTCGTACATGTAGCTACGCAGGAAAGTGCTGCGGCGGAAACCGATCTTGGTGGTGCTGTAGGTGAAGATATCACGCGCATCCACCGTCACCAGATCCGGATCCTGAACCGGATCCACCGCCATGCTGGCGATCACCCCAACCCCCAATCCCAGACGCACGTAAGTTTTGATCACGTCGGCGTCGGTGGCGGTAAAGACGATGCGCGGCGTCAGGCCGGCGCGGTTGAAGGCGGTATCCAACTCCGAACGCCCGGTAAAGCCGAAGGTGTAAGTGACGATCGGGTAAGCCGCCAGCTCTTCAATGCTGATGCTGCTTTTACCCGCCAAAGGATGATCGGGCTTCACCACCACCGCGCGGTTCCAGTGGTAGCACGGCAGCATGATGAGATCGTCGTACAGGTGCAGCGCTTCGGTGGCGATGGCGAAATCGGCGGTACCTTTGGAGACCGCTTCGGCGATCTGCGTCGGCGAGCCCTGATGCATGTGCAGCGAGACGCGCGGGTAACGCTCGATGAAGCCTTTGATCACGTTGGGCAAGGCGTAGCGAGCCTGGGTATGCGTGGTGGCGACGTACAGTGAGCCTTTGTCCGGATAGGTGTGTTCACCGGCGACGGCCTTGATGGCGTCCACCTTGGACAGCACTTCACGCGCGATGCGAATGATTTCCTGGCCGGCCGGGGTGACCTGGGTCAGGTGTTTGCCGCTGCGGGCGAAAATCTGGATGCCCAGCTCATCTTCGAGCATGCGCACCTGTTTACTGATGCCGGGTTGCGAGGTATAGAGCCCTTCTGCCGTCGAGGAGACATTCAGGTTGTGGTTAACCACTTCCACAATGTAACGAAGCTGCTGCAATTTCATATCTTATACCATCCTAGGTTAAACACTGCGGCTTACCCGCAGCCAGGTATATCGGTGTCGCCCCGGTATGCTGAAACTCACAAGCCATAAACACCGTGTTCTACCCTGATGGTGAAGAAAACGCCGTTGTTAATAAGCTTTAATAATAAAAAAACTTTTTATATAACCACTATACCACGTTGCAGCTTCAAGTATAGATCCGCGTCACACTATGATAACGATTATTTTGCATTGGTATCAACGTGAAACGACGGTGACGGAGGGATAAAAACAGCAAAGGATAGATCCGTTTGCCGCTTTTCACCAATAAAAAAAACCAGCCGCCAGGGCTGGTTTTTCATCTTGCAGGCAGGACAACCCGGCCTTACTTCTTGCCTTCGACCCACTTGCCGTCCACGTAGAACGCGGACCAACCGGTCGCCTTGCCGTCTTTTTCAGAAGAGACGTACTGCTGTTTGGTTTTACGGCTGAAACGCACCAGCGTTTTATTGCCTTCGGCATCCGCCACCGGCGCATCGGCCAGATAGCGCAGCTTCTCCGGCAAGCGATCCTTGAAGCGAGCCAGCTCTTCCACCAGCGGCGCACGGGTTTCGCGCGATTTAGGGAAGGTATTGGCCGCCAGGAACACGCCGGCAGCGCCGTCACGCAGCACGAAATAGGCGTCGGACTTCTCACACGGCAGCTCCGGCAACGGCACCGGATCTTCCTTCGGCGGCGCGACATCGCCGTTGCGCAGGATCTTGCGGGTGTTTTTACAGTTCTCGTTGGTACAGCCCATGTACTTGCCGAAGCGCCCCATTTTCAGGTGCATTTCCGAGCCGCACTTGTCGCACTCCACCACCGGGCCATCGTAGCCTTTCAGGCGGAACTCGCCCTCTTCGATCTCATAGCCGTCACACGCCGGGTTGTTACCGCAGACATGCAGCTTACGCTGGTTGTCGATCAGATAGCTGTCCATCGCCGTACCGCATTTCTGGCAGCGGCGGCGGGCGCGCAGCGCGTTGGTTTCCGCGTCGTCGCCTTCGAGGATGTTGAGCACTTCCGCTTCCGGCACCAGGTTGATGGTGGTTTTGCAGCGCTCCTTCGGCGGCAGCGCATAGCCGGAACAGCCGAGGAACACGCCGGTGCTGGCGGTACGGATACCCATCTTACGGCCGCAGGTCGGGCAGTCGATGCTGGTCATCACCATCTGGTTAGGCCGCATACCGCCTTCTTCCGGATCCTTCTCCGCCGTTTCCAGCTGCTCGCTGAAGTCGACGAAGAATTCGTCCAGCACCGCTTTCCACTCGGCCTGGTTATTGGCAACCTCATCGAGACCGTCTTCCATGCGCGCGGTGAAGTCATAGTTCATCAGCTCGCGGAAGTTTTCTTCCAGGCGATCGGTGACGATCTCACCCATTTTCTCGGCATAGAAGCGGCGGCTTTCCACCCGCACATAACCGCGATCCTGAATGGTCGAGATGATGGAGGCGTAGGTGGACGGGCGGCCGATGCCGCGTTTTTCCAACTCTTTCACCAGCGAGGCTTCGCTGTAGCGCGCCGGTGGCTTGGTGAAGTGCTGGCTTGGGATCAATTTTTGCAGATCCAGATCGCTGCCGATTTCGACGTATGGCAGGGTGCGATCTTCATCGCCCTTGCGCAGCGCCGGCATCACCTTGGTCCAGCCGTCAAAGCGCAGCGTACGGCCCTTGGCGCGCAGCTGATAATCGCCGGCTTTCACCGTCAGCGTGGTGGAATCGTATTGCGCCGGCGTCATCTGGCAGGCAACGAACTGGCGCCAGATCAGCTGATACAGCTTCTGCGCGTCCGCTTCCATGTCTTTCAACTGCTCGGCGAGCACGTTCACGTCCGAAGGACGGATCGCTTCGTGCGCTTCCTGCGAATTCTCTTTGCTGCTGTACTGATTCGGCGCCTTCGGCAGGTATTTGTCGCCGAAGTTGTCACCGATGTAGCCACGCACCATGTTGAGCGCATCCTGGCTCAGGTTGGTGGAATCGGTACGCATATAGGTGATGTGGCCGGCTTCATACAGCCGTTGCGCCATCATCATGGTTTTCTTCACGCCGAAGCTCAGGCGAGTGCTGGCGGCCTGTTGCAGCGTGGAGGTAATGAAAGGCGCGCCCGGCTTGCTGCTGGTCGGTTTATCTTCGCGATCCAGCACCGTGTAGCGGGCTTTTTCCAACAGCTTGACCGCGGCGTGAGTCTGCTCGCGGTTGACCGGCTTGAACGGTTTGTCGTGCGCGTGAGTCACTTCCATCTGCAGCGCGGTTTCACCCTTCGCCAGCAGATCGGCATGCAGCTCCCAGTACTCTTCCGGCACGAAGGCCTTGATGTCGCGTTCGCGCTCAACCACCAGGCGCACCGCCACCGACTGTACGCGGCCGGCGGACAGGCCGCGGGCAATTTTTTTCCACAGCAGCGGCGAGACCATATAGCCCACCACGCGGTCCATAAACCGGCGAGCCTGCTGCGCGTTAACGCGATCAATGTTCAGCTCGCCCGGCTGTTTGAACGCCTGTTGGATTGCGTTTTTGGTGATTTCGTTAAACACCACGCGGCTAAAGCGTTTGTCATCCCCACCGATCACTTCCCGCAGGTGCCAGGCGATGGCTTCCCCTTCGCGGTCAAGGTCGGTTGCGAGATAAATGTGGTCGGCGTTTTCCGCCAACGATTTTAACTCGGCGACCACTTTTTCTTTACCCGGCAGGATTTCATAATGTGCTTTCCAGCCGTGGTAAGGGTCGACGCCCATGCGATTTACCAGCGCCGCCTTCTCATCTTTTTTAACTTTTTTCTTGGCTTTGTCTTCGGTTGAGTCAGCGCTCTTTTTGCTGGCTGAGCCACTGGTCGGCAAATCACGGATATGACCGACGCTGGACTTCACCACGTAGTCATTTCCTAAATATTTATTAATAGTTTTGGCTTTTGCCGGGGACTCAACTATTACGAGAGCTTTACCCATATTTACCTTTACCTAATTTATTTCTTCTAAAAAGAAGTCTTTTATCTCGCCGTGCCGCGGCAATTCGTGTCTCTTTTTTTATATTGCGGCAGTCTGGCAAGAGATCAACAGATTTTTTTCTTTTGGTTGCCCAACTGCTCAACCTGAACGCAAGTTGTTGATCCTGCCTGCTATTCACCCATGCCCCAGAAGTATGGCTGTGTGAGTTTTATTCATGGCGTAAACAAAACCTTCCACCCGACGCCGCAAAATCCCACACTGTACCTGATAAAAAGCGTCACGCAACCTAATTAGCACGGAAAGACCGATTTCGCCAACCGGCGGCCGCCCATGGCCATCCAGACGGCAAATAAACCTTAGTCGGTTTGCGGATAAAAGCGAACCGGCGTTAGAATATGCGCAGAGTTTTTAGTTTGGAGTCTAATAAATGCACACGAATACTGCCCCTATCGGCCGCGAGGCCCTGCTGGCGGAAGCAAATAACATCATCCGCCAACACGAAGATTATCTGCATGGCATGATCGCCACCGACGTTGAACAAAAAAGCGGCGTTTTAGTTTTCCGCGGCGAATACTTTTTGGATGCCGATGGATTGCCCACCGCCAAAACCACCGCGGTATTTAATATGTTTAAACACTTGGCCCATCTGCTTTCGGAAAAATACCACCTGGTCGATTGAGAAAAGAAAACGGGGGCACCTGGCCCCCGTTGATTCACGCTATCACCGCCGTTACAGCAGCGGCTTTTCACCACGCTGCCACCAGCGCAACAGCAAGCGATCGACGCTTTCCGCCGCGCTGCCGGTGAAGCGATCCATCAGGCGTTTGCGACGCGTGTAGCGCACGGCGATCACCTCGTGGTTATCCAGCTCGGCGATCAGCAAATCGTCGCTGGTGCCGATGGCGTCGATAAGCCCCTTTTCTTTGGCCTGAGAACCGAACCAGTGTTCACCGGTGGCGACGCTGTCGATGTCCAGCGACGGGCGCTGCTCATGCACGAAGCGTTTGAACAGCTCGTGGGTTTCGTTCAGATCTTCGCGGAACTTCTCGCGCCCCTGCTCGGTGTTTTCGCCAAACAGCGTCAGCGTCCGTTTGAACTGCCCGGCGGTGTGCAGTTCCACATCGATGTCGTTCTTTTTCAGCAGGCGGTGGAAGTTCGGGATCTGCGCCACCACGCCGATGGAGCCGATGATGGCGAACGGCGCCGCCACGATGCGATCCGCGACGCAGGCCATCATGTAGCCGCCGCTGGCCGCCACTTTATCCACCGCTACCGTCAGGCGAATGCCGCCTTTGCGCAGGCGCTCCAGCTGCGAGGCCGCCAGGCCGTAGCCGTGCACCACCCCGCCAGGGCTTTCCAGGCGCAGCAGAACTTCATCCTGCGCCGACGCTACCGCCAGCACCGCCGAGATCTCTTCGCGCAGCGAGGTGACTTCGTGCGCGTCCATGCTGCCCTTGAAGTCCAGCACATACAGGCACGGCTTAGTCACTTCCACCGCGCCGGACTTGGCGCGCTGCTTCTTCAGCTTGTCGTCGGCCTTGGTCTGCTTTTTGAACTGTTTCAGCCAGACCTTCTGCTCGGCGGTATCCATACGCGCCAGGCGCATATCACGCTGCATCTCGCGATACTGTTCACCGAGATCGGTCAGCTGCAGCTCCCCTTTCTGGCGGTTCTTGCGTTGCCCCAAACTGACCGCCAGGATGGCCAACGCGGCGATGGCGAGCACCACCGTGGCGACCTTGGCCAGAAACAGGCCATAAACAGATATAAACTCCACAGATTCCGCCTTTATTTACAGGTTGTTAGTATGCTTCTTTCCATTTTAGCCAACCGCAGCGGCTGCTGTCGCGGCTAAATGAAAATTCATTGCACACGGATCATCACTATGGGGACGATTCAAGGCCGAACCAAGGCGCCACCGCCGTGCTTTTGTTACAAAAGAATGCCATTTCAGCCTGCTACGCATTGAAAATGCCCACGGATTAAGGCATATAACACCCATTATTCATCAATACGATGAGACGAATTCGCTGCGCGGCCCGCAGACGGTCGAGCCTTTGCTCCCGCCCCGGCCGCGCGTTTCACCCTTGCTCCCCGATATTCGCGGGAGAACAGCCACCCAGGCGAGGATTTATCGTGCATTACCAACCCAAACAAGATCTGCTCGAACAACGTATCATTTTGGTCACCGGCGCCGGTGACGGCATCGGCCGCGAAGCGGCGCTGACCTATGCGCGCTTCGGCGCTCAGCTGGTGCTGCTGGGGCGCACCGAGAGCAAACTGCTGGCGGTACAACAAGAGATCGCGGCCCAGGGCGGCGCCCCGGCCCGGGTGGTGACGCTGGACTTGCTGCACGCCACTCAGGAGCAATGCCGGCAGATAGCGCACGATCTGGCGAGCCAGATCCCCCGCCTTGACGGCGTGCTGCACAACGCCGGCCTGCTCGGCGACATCGCGCCGATGGCCGACCTGTCGATGACCATGTGGCAAGAGGTGATGCAGGTTAACGTCAACGCCACCTTTATGCTGACTCAGGCGCTGCTGCCGCTGCTGCTGAAATCCCACGCCGGTTCGCTGGTGTTCACCAGTTCCAGCGTCGGGCGCACCGGCCGCGCAGACTGGGGTGCCTATGCGGTGTCGAAATTCGCCACCGAGGGCATGATGCAGGTGCTGGCCGACGAGTATAAAAACCGCAATCTGCGGGTGAACTGCATCAATCCGGGTGGCACCCGCACCAAAATGCGCGCATCTGCCTTCCCGCACGAAGACAAGAACAAGCTGAAAACCCCGGCCGATATCATGCCGCTGTATCTGTATCTGATGGGCGAAGACAGCCGCCGGAAAACCGGCATGAGCTTCGACGCGCAGCCAAACCGTAAACCCGGCGCGGCCGAATAATAAGGAGCGTTTCATGGCGGAAGATCGTCATCAACAGCGTCAGCAGCGCCTGAAAGAACAGGTCGATGCCCGCATCGCCGCCGCGCAGGACACCCGCGGCCTGCTGTTGGTGTTTACCGGTAACGGCAAGGGTAAAACCACCGCCGCCTTCGGCACCGTCACCCGGGCGGTTGGCCACGGCATGCGCGCCGGGGTGATCCAGTTCATCAAGGGCGAGTGGCCCAATGGCGAAAAGAATCTGCTGCAGCAACACGGCGTTGAATTCCAAGTGATGGCCACCGGTTTTACCTGGGAGACGCAGAATAAAGCCGGCGATACCGCCGCCTGCCAGGCGGTGTGGCAGCACGGCAAGCGCATGCTGGCCGACAGCAGCCTGGATCTGGTGCTGCTGGACGAAGTGACCTACATGCTGACCTACGGCTATCTGGAACTGGAAGAGCTGAAGGCAGCGTTGCTGGGGCGCCCTGCGCACCAAACGGTGATCTTGACCGGGCGCGGTTGCCATCGCGATTTGCTGGAACTGGCGGATACGGTCACGGAGATGCGGCCGGTGAAACACGCGTTCGATGCCGGCGTGAAGGCGCAGCAGGGGATCGATTGGTAACAAAAAGTTCTGGCCCCGAACGGGGCCAGAATGAGGAATTAGCTGCGTTTGCTTGGCTTGCCCGGTTTACCCGGCTTGCTGCCTGGCGCACTGCGGCGGCCGCTGCCGGCCACCTGAGAGTGGCGCTTGACCGCACGGCGGATCTGGTTAGCCTTCACGCGGCGGCGCTCACGCTCCACCGGCATTTTGCTGACCGTTTCCGGTTTCAATTCAACCAGCTCGCGCAGGTAGTTGATCGCCGGCAGATCCAGTTCCGCCCAGCCGCCACGCGGCAGGCCTTTCGGCAGATCGATGTCGCCGTAGCGCACGCGGATCAGGCGGCTCACCTGCACGCCCACGGCTTCCCACAGGCGACGCACTTCACGGTTGCGGCCTTCGGTCAGGGTCACGTTGTACCACTGGTTGAGGCCTTCACCGCCCTGGAAGCTGATGGTGCGGAACGCGGCCGGGCCGTCTTCCAGCTGCACGCCCTTGCTCAGCTGCTTCACTTTCGCATCGTCGACCTGGCCGAACACGCGTACCGCGTACTCACGTTCCACTTCACGGCTTGGGTGCATCAGACGGTTCGCCAGTTCACCGTCGGTGGTGAACAACAGCAGACCGGAGGTGTTGACGTCCAGACGCCCTACCGCCACCCAGCGCGAACCGCGCAGCTTCGGTAAGCGATCGAACACCGTCGGGCGGCCTTCAGGATCGCTGCGGGTACACAGCTCGCCTTCCGGTTTGTAGTAAGCCAGCACCCGGCAAACCACCTCTTCGGATTCTTTGATCGACAGGACATGGCCATCCAGGCGAATTTTCATCGCCGGGGTCACTTCAACGCGATCGCCCAACTTGGCGACCTTGCCGTCGACGCTGACGCGCCCGGCTTCAATCATGGTTTCGATTTCACGACGCGAGCCATGCCCGGCGCGCGCTAAAACTTTCTGTAACTTTTCGCTCATTGAGCAACCTCTAATGTCGCCTTCACAGGCGTCGGGGGGATACCGCCGCGGCCAAGCGCCACAACGGTCATAATACGTTTATCAGGATCGAACCGCGTATTATACAGGCTTTCTAAGGTGTTGAAACCCACTTTATCGGCGGTGGCCCCCTTCAGACGGCGTTCACGGCGCCAAAAAATCCTCCACCGCCCACAGCACCGCGTCGGGCCGTTCCAAAATGCCGAGGTGAGTGCGGGCCTCCCCTAGACGCACCACGGAGAAAAACGGCTGTTCGGCGGCAAATGCCTGCTGCCGCCGCAGATAGTCGTCGCGGCGATCCAACGAGTAGATGTGTCGACACGGCGGCGGCGTGCTCATTCCCGCCAGGCGTTGCAGCGGCGAGCCGAACTGCCGGTAGGCCTGTTCGATGGCTACGCCGGCGGCACGCCAGAGCCGGTAATCTTCCTGCGCCATCTCGACCTCCAGATGGCGTTTGACCCGATCGTGGCGGATGCCTCCCTGCCAGAAGTCGAACAAAGCGTCACGCGCCGCCAGCCACTGCTGCGGCTGCTGCATACGGCTCACCGCCGTAAAGAACGCCGGTTCCGGCTGCGTCATGATCCAGTCAAGAAACACCATGCCCCGTACCCGCTGCGGCAGCGCTTCGGCCAACGCCACCGCCAGCCAGCTGGCGTGCGCCACCGACAGGGTGATCACATTGTCCAAACGCAGCGCCGTCAGCAACTGACGCACATCTTCCAGCAAATCGTCCGCCGCCAGCGACATCTCCGCCGCTTTTGACGACAGGCCGTGGCCGCGCCAGTCGATACTGATCACCCGATAGCGTTCGGCGGCCAGAGCGATGAACGGCTCAAACACGGTTTTCGGTTCGCACCAGCCGGGCAGCAACACCAGCGTGAGCGGCCCTGAGCCGATATCCTGATAGTCGAGCGCCATGTTGGCGCTGTGAAATGCGGTCATATTACCTCCTGCGCGTCTCTCCCCGACCCGTTCGGGAAATACCGACTGGGATAAGGTGACAGCGCAGCAGGCATTGATCTATTGAAGTTCGTGCGGTAAGAGTCCGAGCGCACCTTATGAAAAAATGCGCACGAATTGGAAGGGAAACTTAATGGCGCACGCAGGGATAGGCGGCGGTTAGCGCCAACATGATCACCGACGGTGCGGAATAATGCAGCTGCTCAGGATGCTCGTTCAAATACTGCATCACCGCGTCGGCGGCTACGCCGATGCTCATCCCGGCTTCCGGGCAGATATTGCGATTGCCCTGCATGGAATAGGTATCGAATACGCCGGCGACGTACCCCATAAACATGCCGCCATTCAGCGCTTCGGCCACGGTGGCTTCACCGCTTTTATTTTTTACGTAACCGCCGGATTCCGCCAGCAAACCGCTGCCCGAATAAAACCCCGCATTTGCCATTGAGGAAAATAATAAGGCCGCTAAAAAAGAAACCTGTTTAATCATTGCTGCGCATCCTGCCCATTATCAATTCTGAAGTATTCAAGAATAGCGGCTTTCACGCGAAATAGCGTCGCTTCAGCCGATTTTCAGACAATGGGCAAGGTGGCAACCTTTTACATCAGCGGAAAGGCGCCGCGTCGCCCGCCCCTTCGCGCACCACTTCCGGCGAGGATTCGGTCAGATCGATAACCGTAGTCGGCTGTTGGCCGAGGAAACCGCCGTGGATCACCAGATCGACCACCTTGCCTAAATGATCGCTGATCTCTTCCGGATCGGACTCGGCAAAATCATTGCCCGGCAGCATCAGCGTGGTGGACATCATCGGTTCGTTCAGCGCCTCCAACAGCGCCAATGCGATCGGGTTCGACGGCACGCGCAGGCCGATGGTTTTGCGCTTTTCATTCATCAGGCGGCGCGGCACTTCTTTGGTCGCTTTCAGAATGAAGGTGTAGTTGCCCGGCGTATTGTTTTTGATCAGGCGGAACGCCGTATTATCGACGTGCGCATAGGTCGACAACTCGGACAGATCGCGACACATCAGGGTAAAGTTGTGGTTGCCGTCCAACTGACGGATGCGGCAAATGCGCTCCATCGCCGCCTTCTCTTCCAGCATGCAACCCAGCGCATAGCCGGAATCGGTGGGATAAACGATCACGCCGCCCTTGCGCAGCACCTCAACCGCCTGGTTAATCAAACGCGGCTGCGGGTTGTCCGGGTGAATATAAAAAAGCTGACTCATGACTTGCTCCTAAAATGATGCCCGCGCGCGTTGCCACACGCGCGTAAAATCAGACCGCCTCGCCCGGTTGCGGCCAATCGCGCCACACCGGCTCAACGCCGCCCGGCAGCCACAGCTTGCGGCCCAGTTCGATCCACGAACAAGGCTGATGAAAATCAGAGCCTTGCGAGGCCAACAGGCGGTAGTCCTGGGCGTATTTCGCCAATTGTGAGCGCTCATGCGGCGCCTGCTGACACTGCGCCACTTCCATGGCGTCGCCGCCGTGTTCGGCGAAATGCGCCAGCAAACGTTTCAACCACTTCGCGGTCAGATCGTAACGGCCTGGATGCGCCATCACCGCCTGACCGCCCGATTGATGAATCGCATCAATGGCTTGTTCTATTGTACACCACTGCGGCGGCACGTAGCCGGTTTTGCCCTTAGCCAGGTATTTCTTGAACACCTGCGCCATGTTGTCCGCCACGCCAATCTCCACCAGGTAACGGGCGAAATGGCCACGGGTCACCGCACCGGCCCCCGCCAACCGCTGGGCGCCGGCATAGGCATCGGGAATGCGCGCCTTACCCAGACGCACGCCGATCTCCTGTGCCCGTCGGTGGCGGTGCTCGGTTTGCGCAGCCAGCAACGTCACCAGCGCCGGATGCGTGACGTCCATGCCCAACCCAACGATATGGATTTCATGATTCTCCCACAGCGTCGAGATTTCCACTCCGTTGACCAACCGCAGCGGCAACGCCTGCTCCGCAATGGCCGCGGCGGCCTCGGCCAATCCGGCGGTGGTATCGTGATCGGTGATCGCCAGCACGCCCACACGCATCTCGACCGCACGCTGTACCAGCTGCGTCGGCGTCAGGTAGCCGTCGGAGGCGGTCGTGTGGCTGTGGAGGTCGTACAGAGTAAAAGCGGTGGATTGGGGGTTACTGTCTGTCAAAACGGCTATCCGGCAATGGCTTGGTTTTCTATCATACCCGCGATCGGCGGCCGGACGGAAATCTATTCTGCCCTGGCCGCAGGCACCAGGCGGATGATGAATAGAATTCACGCTGACCGCTAAAACATTGTGCAAAAAGAGGGTTGACTTTGCCGCGCCGAACCAGTTAACTAGTACACAAGTTCACGGCAACGGCCGTGTCAGATGAGCGTTAACAGAGAGAGTCGGCAAATGAACAACTATATTTCTCTTCACGGTTGGTGGCGTACCTCCCTCTTGCGGGCGGTGTAATCGCGCATAGCTGTCATCTGACAATGCAGATTTCCTGAGCCCGCACCTGATGCGGGCTTTTTTATGGACAGAATTCACTGGAACCACCAATGATGAACATCAAACCACAACTGACATTGCTGAAGGCGCAAGCCAGCTACCGGGGCGACCCCACCACCATTTTCCACCAGCTGTGCGGCGCCCGTCCGGCCACCCTGCTGCTGGAGTCGGCGGAAATCAACAGCAAACAGAATCTGCAGAGCCTGCTGGTGATCGACAGCGCGCTGCGCATTACCGCACTGGGCCATACCGTCAGCGTGCAGGCGCTCACCGCCAACGGCGCGGCGCTGTTGCCGCTGCTGGACGAAGCGCTGCCGTCCGAGGTGCGCAATCAGACGCGCCCCAACGGCCGCGAACTGACCTTCCCGGCGATCGACGCGGTGCAGGACGAAGACGCTCGCCTGCGCTCACTATCGGTGTTCGACGCGCTGCGCACGCTGCTGACCCTGGTGGACTCACCGGCGGACGAGCGCGAAGCCGTGATGCTGGGCGGCCTGTTCGCCTACGATTTGGTCGCCGGTTTCGAAGACCTGCCGGCACTGCGCCAGGATCAGCGCTGCCCGGACTTCTGTTTCTATCTGGCGGAAACCCTGCTGGTGCTGGATCACCAACGCGGCTCGGCCCGCCTGCAGGCCAGCGTCTTCAGCGAGCAGGCGAGTGAAGTACAGCGCTTGCAGCAACGTCTGGAACAGCTGCAGGCCGAGTTGCAACAAACCCCGCAGCCGATCCCGCATCAAACGCTGGAGAACATGCAGCTGAGCTGCAACCAGAGCGACGAAGAGTACGGCGCGGTGGTCAGCGAACTGCAGGAAGCGATCCGTCAGGGCGAGATTTTCCAGGTGGTGCCGTCGCGCCGCTTCTCCCTGCCTTGCCCGGCGCCGCTGGCGGCCTACCAGACCTTGAAAGACAACAACCCCAGCCCGTACATGTTCTTCATGCAGGATGATGACTTCACCCTGTTCGGCGCTTCGCCGGAGAGCGCGCTGAAATACGACGCGGGCAATCGCCAAATCGAAATCTACCCGATCGCCGGCACTCGCCCACGCGGCCGCCGTGCCGACGGTTCGCTGGATCTGGATCTCGACAGCCGCATCGAGCTGGAAATGCGCACCGACCACAAAGAGCTGGCCGAGCACCTGATGCTGGTCGATCTGGCGCGCAACGATCTGGCGCGCATCTGCCAGGCCGGCAGCCGCTACGTGGCCGACCTGACCAAGGTGGACCGCTATTCGTTCGTCATGCACCTGGTTTCCCGCGTGGTGGGCACCCTGCGCGCCGATCTCGACGTGCTGCACGCCTACCAGGCCTGCATGAACATGGGCACCCTCAGCGGCGCGCCGAAAGTGCGGGCGATGCAGCTGATCGCCGCCTCAGAAGGCACGCGCCGCGGCGGCTACGGCGGCGCGGTGGGCTACTTCACCGCCACCGGCGATCTGGATACCTGCATCGTCATTCGCTCTGCCTACGTTGAAGACGGCATCGCCACCGTGCAGGCCGGCGCCGGCGTGGTACTGGATTCCATCCCGCAGGCGGAAGCCGACGAAACCCGTAATAAAGCCCGTGCCGTGCTGCGCGCCATCGCCACTGCGCACCATGCCAAGGAGGTGTTCTGATGGCCGATATCCTGTTGCTCGACAACGTCGACTCCTTTACTTACAACCTGGTCGATCAGCTGCGCGCCAGCGGCCACCAGGTGGTGATTTACCGTAACCAGATCGCCGCCGAGGTGATCATCGAACGCCTGGAGCACATGACCCAGCCGGTGCTGATGCTGTCGCCGGGCCCCGGCACGCCGTCCGAAGCGGGCTGCATGCCGGAACTGCTGCAGCGCCTGCGCGGCCGGCTGCCGATCATCGGCATCTGCCTCGGCCACCAGGCGATCGTTGAAGCCTACGGCGGCCAGGTCGGCCAGGCGGGTGAGATCCTGCACGGTAAAGCCTCGGCGATCGTTCACGATGGCGAAGGCATGTTCGCCGGCATGGCCAACCCGCTGCCGGTGGCGCGCTACCATTCGTTGGTCGGCAGCAACATCCCGGCCGATCTCACCGTCAACGCCCGTTTCGGCGAGATGGTGATGGCGGTGCGCGACGACCGTCGCCGCGTGTGCGGCTTCCAGTTCCACCCGGAATCGATTCTGACCACCCACGGTGCGCGCCTGCTTGAGCAGACCCTCGCCTGGGCGCTGGCGAAGTAATATAAGGAACACGACGATGCAACCTATTCTTGAGAAACTGTACCGCGCCGAGTCGATGAGCCAGCAGGAAAGCCAACAGCTGTTCAGCGCCATCGTGCGCGGCGAACTGGAGCCGAGCCAACTGGCAGCCGCGCTGATCAGCATGAAAGTCCGCGGCGAGCGCCCGGAAGAGATCGCCGGCGCCGCCAAAGCGCTGCTGGACGACGCTCAGCCGTTCCCGCGCCCGGATTATCTATTCGCCGATATCGTCGGCACCGGCGGCGACGGCACCAACAGCATCAATATTTCCACCGCCAGCGCCTTCGTGGCGGCGGCGTGCGGCGCGAAAATCGCCAAACACGGCAACCGCAGCGTCTCCAGCCGTTCAGGCTCTTCGGATCTGCTGGCTGCGTTCGGCATCCGTCTGGATCTGCCGGCGGAAGAAGCGCGCAAAGCGCTGGACGACCTCGGCGTGTGTTTCCTGTTCGCGCCGCAGTACCACACCGGTTTTCGCCACGCCATGCCGGTGCGCCAGCAGCTGAAGACCCGTACGCTGTTCAACGTGCTGGGCCCGCTGATTAACCCGGCGCGTCCGCCGCTGGCGCTGATCGGCGTATACAGCCCGGAACTGGTGCTGCCGATTGCCGAAACCCTGCGCGTGTTGGGCTATCAGCGTGCGGCGGTGGTTCACGGCGGTGGCATGGACGAGGTGGCGATCCACGCCCCGACGCACGTAGCGGAATTGAACAACGGCGAAATCAGCAGCTACCAGCTCACGCCGCAGTCCTTCGGATTGGAAACCTATCCGCTGGAAGCCTTGCTGGGCGGCACGCCGGAAGAAAACCGTGACATTTTGGCGCGGCTGTTACAAGGTAAAGGCGAGCCGGCGCACGCCGCGGCGGTCGCGGCCAACGTCGCGTTGCTTCTGAAGTTATTCGGACATGAAGACCTGCGCCAAAATGCGCAGCAGGCACTGGATATGATCAACAGCGGGCAGGCCTATGAGCGTGTCATCGCACTGGCGGCAAGAGGATAAATGATGCAGGAAACCGTGCTACACAAGATTGTCCGCGACAAAGCGCAATGGATCGCGGCGCGACAACAGCAACAGCCCCTGGCCGGCTTTCAGAATGACATCGTACCGAGCGAACGCAGCTTCTACCACGCGCTGCAGGGCACCCGGACGGCTTTCATTCTCGAATGCAAGAAGGCCTCGCCTTCCAAGGGACTGATTCGTGAGAACTTTGATCCGGTGGAGATCGCCACGGTCTATAAAGATTTCGCCTCGGCGATCTCGGTGCTGACCGACGAGAAATACTTTCAGGGCAGCTTCGATTTCCTGCCGCTGGTCAGTAAAACCGTCAGCCAACCGGTGTTGTGCAAAGACTTTATCATCGACCCGTATCAGATCTACCTGGCGCGCTACTATCAGGCCGATGCCATCTTGCTGATGCTGTCGGTGTTGACCGACGAGCAGTACCGCCAGCTGGCCGCGGTGGCTCACAGCCTGAACATGGGTGTGCTGACCGAAGTGATCAGTGAAGAAGAGCTGCAGCGTGCGATCGCGCTGGAAGCGCGCGTGGTCGGCATCAATAACCGCGATCTGCGCGATCTGAGCATCGACCTGAACCGCACCCGTGAGCTGGCGCCGCGCGTGCCGCATGGCGTAACGGTGATCAGCGAGTCGGGCATCAACAACTACGGGCAGATCCGCGAGCTGAGCCATTACGCCAACGGCTTTCTGATCGGCAGCGCGCTGATGTCTGAACCCGATCTGCGCGCCGCCGTGCGCCGCGTGATCCTGGGCGACAACAAAGTGTGCGGCCTAACCCGTCCGCAGGACGCCGCCGCCGCCTATCAGGCCGGCGCCATCTACGGCGGGCTAATCTTTGTCGGGCGTTCACCGCGCTATGTAGACATCACCCGCGCCCGCGAAGTGATCTCCGGCGCGCCGCTGAAGTACGTCGGCGTATTCTGCGACGCCCAGGTCGATACCGTGGCGTTGACCGTTGAACGCCTCGGACTGCATGCGGTGCAACTGCACGGCGCGGAAGACCAGGCCTATATCAGCGCCCTGCGCGCCCGTTTGCCGGCCGATTGCCGCATCTGGAAGGCGCTGAGCGTGAAAGATCGGGTTCCGGCGCGCGATCTGCAGCATGTCGACCGTTATCTGCTGGACAACGGCGCCGGCGGCACCGGTCAACGCTTCGACTGGTCGGTATTGCAAGACCAAGATCTGACTAACGTGATGCTGGCGGGCGGCCTACGCGCCGACAACTGCGTCGAAGCGGCCAAGCTCGGCTGCGCCGGGCTGGACTTCAACTCCGGCGTGGAAAGCGAGCCGGGCATCAAAGATCCCGCGCGCCTGGCCTCGGTCTTCCAGACCCTGCGCGCCTACTGAATACGGCTCTATATTAATAACGGATAATAACGGGAACTCTCATGACGCTGCTTAACCCCTACTTCGGCGAATTTGGTGGCCAGTATGTGCCGCAAATTCTGATGCCGGCCCTGAAACAACTGGAAGAAGCCTTTGTCAGCGCGCAGCGCGATCCGGAATTTCAGGCTGAATTTATCGATCTGTTGAAGAACTACGCGGGCCGCCCGACGGCGCTGACGCTGTGCAAAAACCTCACCGCCGGCAGCAACACCAAGCTTTATCTGAAGCGTGAAGACCTGCTGCACGGCGGCGCACACAAGACCAACCAGGTGCTGGGCCAGGCGTTGCTGGCCAAGCGCATGGGCAAAACCGAGATCATCGCGGAAACCGGCGCAGGCCAACACGGCGTCGCGTCGGCGCTGGCCTGTGCGCTGCTCGGCCTGAAATGCCGCATCTATATGGGCGCCAAAGACGTCGAGCGCCAGTCGCCGAACGTGTTCCGCATGCGGTTGATGGGCGCGGAAGTGATCCCGGTGCACAGCGGCTCCGCCACCCTGAAAGACGCCTGCAACGAAGCGTTGCGCGACTGGTCCGGCAGCTATGAAACCGCGCACTACATGCTCGGCACCGCCGCCGGCCCGCACCCGTACCCCACCATCGTGCGTGAATTCCAGCGCATGATCGGCGAAGAAACCAAAGCGCAGGTGCTGGAGCGCGAAGGCCGTCTGCCGGATGCGGTCATCGCCTGCGTCGGCGGCGGCTCCAACGCCATCGGCATGTTCGCCGACTTTATCGATGACGCCGGCGTTGGGCTGATCGGGGTGGAACCTGCCGGCCTGGGCATCGAAACCGGTCAGCACGGCGCGCCGCTCAAACACGGCCACGTCGGCATCTACTTCGGCATGAAGGCGCCGATGATGCAGACCGCCGAAGGCCAGATTGAAGAATCCTATTCGATCTCCGCCGGGCTGGACTTCCCGTCCGTCGGGCCGCAGCACGCCTTCCTGAACAGCACCGGCCGCGCCGAATACGTGTCGATCACCGACGACGAAGCGCTGGAAGCGTTCAAGGCGCTGTCGCGCCATGAAGGCATCATCCCGGCGCTGGAATCCTCACACGCCCTGGCGCACGCGCTGAAAATGATCCGTGAAACGCCGCAGAAAGAGCAGATCCTGGTGGTCAACCTGTCCGGCCGCGGCGACAAAGACATATTTACCGTTCACGACATTTTGAAAGCACGGGGAGAAATCTGATGGAACGTTATCAGCAACTGTTCACGCGTCTGGAAAGCAGCAAGGAAGGCGCATTCGTCCCGTTCGTGACGCTGGGCGATCCTAACCCGGCGTTGTCGCTGCAGATTATCGACACCCTGATCGAGGCCGGTGCGGACGCGCTGGAGCTGGGCATTCCCTTCTCCGACCCGCTGGCGGATGGCCCAACCATCCAGAGCGCGACGCTGCGCGCCTTCGCCGCCGGCGTCACGCCGACCCAATGCTTCGAGATGCTGGCGGCCATCCGCCAGAAGCACCCGACCATACCCATCGGCCTGCTGATGTACGCCAACCTGGTGTTCCATAAAGGCATCGATGCGTTTTACCAACGCTGCGCCGAAGTGGGCGTGGATTCGGTGCTGGTCGCCGACGTGCCGTTTGAAGAGTCTGCGCCATTCCGCGCCGCCGCCGCGCGCCACGGTATCGCACCGATCTTCATCTGCCCGCCGAACGCCGATGACGATCTGCTGCGTGAAATCGCGTCGCACGGCCGCGGCTACACCTACCTGCTGTCGCGCGCCGGCGTCACCGGCACCGAAAGCCGGGCTCAGCTGCCGTTGCATCACCTGGTGAACAAGCTGCGCGAGTATCACGCCGCGCCGCCGCTGCAGGGCTTCGGCATCTCCGAACCCGAGCAGGTGAAGGCGGCGCTGCAGGCCGGGGCCGCCGGCGCGATCTCCGGCTCGGCAATCGTCAAAATCATCGAACAGCACCATGCCAACCCTGCGGAGATGCTGACCAAGCTGGCGGCCTTCGTCAGCAATATGAAGCGCGCCACCCGGGCGTGATCCTCTTTAGCGAGCGCCCTGCCGGCGCTCGCTTTAACAGCTTGTTTCCCCTCAAAGTTTGTTCCATTTATTTACAGCAAAAATTTGAACAAACCCCAGTCTTGTCTCACAATGAACGTTGTTCGCTATGCATTTCTTCGTTTGATTTGGGGAATGCGCTCGCTATGGCGAAAAACCGTAGCGAATTTCAACCATAACATTGCATGGAGAGTAATTTATGAAGCTGTTTAAAACCCTTTCAGCCTTGTGCATGGCAGCCGTTGTGGCGGTCGCGGTGAGCGCTTGCGCGCCGACGGCAAAATCGGAGGGAACAGGCGGTTATATCGATGACACCGTGGTCACCACCAAAGTGAAATCGGCGTTGCTGGCGGATAAAAACATCAAGTCACGCGAGATCAGCGTGGAAACCTTTAAAGGGCGCGTACAGCTGAGCGGCTTCGTGACGTCCAGCGATGACGCCAACCGTGCGGTGCAGGTCACACGCGGCGTGGCCGGCGTGAAATCGGTTGAAAACGTGATGCAGGTTAAATAATACCGACACAGGGAGGCGCAACGCCTCCCTGCTTGCGGCCTTCATCAGAAGCGGTAACCTGCCCCGAACATGAACACCCACGGATCCAGACGCGTATCGAAGCTGTGGTGCCCGCCATTCGCATCGTTGAAGCGAGTTTTGGTTTCGATGTTCATCCACCACACCGACATGTTCAGCATCCAGTGCTCATCCAGGTTGTAATCCAGGCCGGCCTGCGCCGCCACGCCCCAGGAATCTTTCAGATCGAGATTGCTCAAACCGGCGCTTTTGCCGTAGTCGTTGAACTTCTCGTCGAAGAAGGTGGTGTAGTTAACGCCGACGCCCAGGTAAGGACGCAGCTTGTCCTGCTTATCGCCGAAGTAGTATTGCGCCATCAGCGTAGGCGGTAATTGGTGAACGGTCGCCAGATCGGTGCCGCCCAGGGTGACCTTGTGGCGGAACGGTGTCGCGGCCAACAACTCAACGCCGATGTTGTCCGTCACCATGTAACCGAAGGTCAGACCGAGCTGGGTATTGTTTTTCGCATCCAGCGAACCTAACCCCAATACGTTGTCCGAACCCGCATTTGGACGCACCGTCGCGGTGCCCGCGCGGAACAGGAAATCACCGGCCTGATGCGCACTTGCCAACATAGGCGCCATCATCGTCGCCAATACCACCAGAGTTGTCTTTTTCATTATCCATTCCATTTGTGTGGTTAATCGCTCGAGGGGGAATATACCTACTTTCGGGTATTTGTGATCCCATCGAGATCACATCTTATGTGTAAAAATTTAAAATCCTACTAAAAACAAGGTTACCTAACCGCCTAATAAATCAAGGATTGATCTGCATCAAAAAATCGATTTTGTTGCAAATTATCTACATGTTCAAATTTCGGTTGCGGAGAAAAATGCGGCTGAGGTAATTTCATTTTCCGTGTTGGTTTTGGTTGGTGCCGTAAGGAGTCGGTGAGCAATCAAGATGAGCGAAATCCTTAATCCCTGTGTCAGCTGCGGCGCATGCTGCGGTTACTTTCGAGTGTCATTCTATTGGGCCGAAGCTGAAGACGGCGGCGGCACCGTTCCCCTTTCCTTAACGGAGCCTTTGAGCCCGTTCCTGCGCTGTATGCAGGGGACCAACAGCAAGTCCCCGCGCTGTAACGCGCTGGACGGCGAGATCGGCAAAGCCGTGTCCTGCTCTATCTACCTCAATCGGCCCAGCCCGTGCAGAGAGTTCGATCAGTCCGGTGAAAACGGCCTGCGCAACGAAGCCTGCGATCGCGCCCGGGAACGCTACGGCCTGCCGCCCCTGCCGGTGCCCTTGCCACTATCGCTGCCTGAAACGACGATCGTTGAAGAAATAGGCGTAGTGCAATTCGCGGGGTGCCACAGCGACGTGGAACAGGGTACAATCACCCACTGATTTATCTCTGTTTTCCCGACGCCAAGGAGTCTGCATGCCTATCACGGCCAACGCTTTGTACCGTGACAGTTTTAACTTTTTACGCAACCAACTGGCCAGCATCCTGATGTTGGCGCTGTTGACGGCGTTTATCTCCGTACTGCTGAATCAGGCCTTCAGCCCCGATGCCGAACAGTTGGCGACGCTCGCTGCCACCACCAGCGATTTCGCTTCGTCTACCGGCATGGGCTTTCAGGAAGTGATCCAGCAGATGACGCCGGAACAGCAGATGGTGTTGCTGAAAGTGTCGGCAGCCGCGACCTTCTCCGCGCTGGTCGGCAACGTGCTGCTGGTCGGCGGGATGCTGACGCTGATCCGTCTGGTATCACAAGGCGAACGCACCAGCGCCCTGCGCGCGCTCGGCGCTTCGGCGCCCGATCTGCCGCGTCTGTTGCTGCTGCTGTTTATCTGCACCCTACTGATCCAGCTCGGCCTGACGCTGTTTGTGGTGCCGGGCGTGGCGATGGCAATCGCCTTTGCGCTGGCGCCGGTGATCGCCTCCGTCGATAAAAAAGGCGTGTTCGCGTCGCTCAAGTTGAGCAGCAAATTGGCCTTCGCCAATGCGCGCGTAATTGTGCCGGCGATGATGCTGTGGCTGGCGGCCAAGCTGCTGGTGCTGTTTTTGGTGAGCCATCTGTCGGTGCTGACGCCGAACGTCGCCAGCGTGGTACTGACCGCGTTGAGCAACCTGGTGTCTGCCCTGCTGCTGATCTATCTGTTCCGTCTGTACATGCTGCTGCGCGGCTAACGCCGACGCAACCAAAACCCAAGGGGCACGCTTCGGCGCGCCCCTTTTTTGTTTACACCGCCGTGGCAGCTTCCGCCTGCTCCTTACTCTGAATCAGCTTCAGCGCCAGATACAGGTCCGGCACCAAAATCAGCTCTTTGTCGCGCCCTAACCGGTTGATGCGGAACCAGCGCGTCAGCTCGGTGCGGCGCCCCGCCAGCACCAGCTTAACGTTACGCTGTAACAGATCGCGCTTCAGTTCGTCGATGGCCGCCAGCACGCTGATATCGGCATGGGTAAAACTGGCTACCGCATCCACCACCACCCAGCGTGGCTGGAACGGCGTGCCGTCGACCAAATTGAGGATACGGCGTTTGAAATAGGCCACGTTGAAATAGGTCAGCGGCGAATTGAAGCGATACATCATGACGCCAGGCACCGCCTTCACCCCATTGTTGTTGCCCATGGAGTGGATCATGCCTTCATCGTTGACGCCCAGCAGTTGTTCCGTCGGCCGAAAGACGGTACGCAGAAACTGCATCAGCCCCAGCAACACCGCCAGCCCGATGCCGCTGATCACCCCCACCAGCAGCACGCTGAGGAAGGTAAACAGCGCCAGGCGAAACGCCTGCGCGTTGCGACGGCGCAAGATCCAGATGCCGCGGATATCCAGCAACGACCAGGCGGCATACATCAGCACCACGCCCAATCCGGCCACCGGAATAAACTGCAGTGGTGCCATCAGGAACAGCAAGACGAAGGCGATGACCGCGGCGGCGATGATCGACACCAGCTGACTCTTGCCGCCGTTGGCGTCATTCACCGCGGTGCGCGAGTCCGCACCGCTGATAGCGAAACCTTGCGACAGCGCGGAGACGATATTCACCAGCCCCAGCGCACGAAACTCGGCGTCAGCGTTCACCTCATAGCCGTTCTTGGCGGCGAAGCTGCGGGCGGTGAGCATCATGCTGACAAAGCTCACCACCGCCAGGTTGAGCGCCGGGATCACCATGTCGCGCAGCAAACCGGGCTGGAAGTCCGGCCATTGGACGATCGGCAACACGCCGCTGAAACCGCCCACCGTCACCACGCCATGCTGCTGCAGGCCGCCCGCCCAGGTGACGAACGCCGCCAGCACGATGGCAAACAGCGGGGCCGGCCAGTTAGGCCGCCATTTTTTAAATCCGAGCAGCGTCACCAGCGTCAACAACGACACCGCCATCGTCAGCCAGTCGCTGTGCAGCAGGTTACCGGGCAGCGCGTAGATGCGTTCGATCAGCTGTGCCGGGCGCACCGTGAACCCCAACACCTTGCCGATCTGATCGACAATAATGGTGATCGCCACCCCGTTCAGCAGCCCGCTGAGGATCGGTCGCGACAGCAGATCCGCCAGCGCCCCCAGCTTGAACCGGCTGGCCAGCAGACACCAACCGCCCATCATGGCGGTCATCATGATGGTCAGCTGCCAATGGCGTTCCATATTGCCCGCTGCCAGCGGCGTCACCACGGCGGCGATCACCGCGCAGGTGGCAGCGTCGGGCCCAACGATCAGCTGGCGCGACGAGCCGAACAGCGCGTAGGCCATCATCGGCAAGATACAGGAATAGAGCCCCACCACCGGGCTAACCCCGGCCAGTTCGGCGTAGGCGATGGCCACCGGTAGGGCGACGGCGGCGATGGAAAGGCCGGCGCGAATATCCGGCTTGAGCCAACTGCGTTGATAGCCCAATAAATGCGTCAAACCAGGCGTCAGGGCCTGGAGAGATTTCCACTGCATGCTTGTTTTCCGCGGTAAATTATCTGGTTATTATGACACTTACTATGCGACCTGCGGCCCGCGCTGGCAATGTGCCGGCGCTTTCTTGCGTAAGTTTATGCAAATTCCTGCTTTCGCGGCAGAAATCCGCCGGCTAAACGCCGATAATCGGCAACGTCCGGCGGTACACAGAGCTCGCCGAATCCGGTATAGTCGGCCGATGAACAGATGATGGATTGATTTATGAAGCAGTTTCTTGATTTCCTCCCGCTAATTGTCTTTTTCGCTTTTTATAAGCTGTACGACATCTACGTCGCCTCCGGCGCGTTGATCGTCGCCACCGCACTGGCGCTGGTGTTCACCTGGGTGAAATACCGCAAGGTCGAGAAGATGACGTTGATCACCTTCTTGATGGTGCTGGTATTCGGCACTCTGACGCTGGTATTCCATAATGATTTGTTTATCAAATGGAAGGTCACGGTGATTTACGCGCTGTTCGCGCTGGCGCTGCTGATCAGCCAATGGGTGCTCAAAAAACCGCTGGTTCAGCGCATGCTGGGCAAAGAGCTGACGTTACCGGACAAAGTGTGGAGTAACCTCAACCTGGCCTGGGCGGTCTTCTTCCTGGCCTGCGGCCTGGCGAACATCTATGTCGCCTTCTGGCTGCCGCAAAGCGTCTGGGTCAATTTCAAAGTCTTTGGCCTGACAGTACTGACGCTGGTCTTCACCCTCCTCAGCGGTATCTATATTTACCGGCACATGCCGGAAGAACAGAAAAAATAGTTACAAAATTGTTAATGCCTGCGGCGCTTGCCGCGGGCAGTATGATGTTATTCCCTCCTTTTAAAAGCAGACTGCTATGACACAACAACGACCTTTACCCAGCGGCGAGCTGGTGCTGCGCACGCTGGCGATGCCGGCTGATACCAATGCTAACGGTGATATCTTCGGCGGCTGGCTGATGTCGCAAATGGATATCGGCGGCGCCATCCAGGCCAAAGAGATCGCCGAAGGGCGCGTGGTGACGGTACGCGTAGACGGCATGACCTTCCTGAAACCGGTGGCGGTAGGCGACGTGGTTTGCTGCTATGCGCACTGTATCCGCACCGGGCGCAGCTCGATCACCATTAATATCGAAGTGTGGGTAAAGAAAGTTTCTTCCGCCCCGATCGGCCAGCGTTACCGGGCGACCGAAGCGGTGTTCACCTATGTGGCGGTCGATGCGGAAGGCAACTCGCGCGCGCTGCCTGAGGGCAAAATGAATTTCCGCGTCGGTTTCGAAGAATAAGATGATTGAAGCCAACAGCATACTGCTGTTGGCTTGCCGCTTTATCCGTGGGCATATTTAAATGCCGCATCAAATAACCTGATAATAGTTCTCATCATCCATAGTCATTACGTCTTTCAGCAATGAAGCGCCCTCTTCCTCGTCTGTCAGTGATTGGCGCACTTTTTGTGTTTTCAGACCCAACTTCCGTATCAATTTCATATCCTGATCCTCATCGGGATTCGTTGCCGTTAACAATTTGCATCCATAGAAAATTGAATTGGCCCCCGCCATAAAACACATGGCCTGCATTTGCTCATTCATTTTCTCGCGCCCTGCCGCGATGCGCACATAGGAGGTCGGCATCATGATTCTGGCAACGGCAATGACGCGGATATAGTCAAAGGCATCCACCGGCTCACTGTCTTCCAGGGGGGTGCCCGCCACCTTGACCAGCATGTTAATGGGCACACTTTCCGGCGCTTTAGAAAGGTTTGCCAATTGCAAAAGCAGACCAATCCGGTCTAGGTTACTTTCACCTAGACCCAATATTCCACCGGAGCAGACCTTGATGCCAGCCGCCCTGACTTTATCGATCGTCGTTAATCTATCCTGATAAGTGCGGGTTGTGATGATGCTGCCATAATATTCGGGAGAGGTATCCAGATTGTGGCTATAGTAGTCTAAGCCAACGTTAGCCAATCGCTCGACCTGAGAATCAGTCAGTTTTCCCAGCGTCATGCAGGTTTCCAACCCCAACGCCTTAACCCCTCTGACCATCTCCTCCAAATAAGGCATATCGCGTTCGTGCGGATTACTCCAGGCCGCTCCCATGCAAAATCTCGAGGAGCCAGCCTCTTTCGCTGTACGGGCTGACTGTAAGACTTTTTCTACCTGCAACAACTTTTCTGCCCGCAATCCTGTTTTATACCTTGCGCTTTGCGAACAATATTTGCAGTCCTCTGGGCACCCTCCTGTTTTAACAGACAGCAAAGTGCTCATTTGTATTTCCAGCGGATCAAAATGTTGACGATGCACCTTTTGCGCATCATAGAGCAAATCCAACAAAGGCTTATTAAACAGCACTTTCACTTTATCAATCGTCCAGCTCATATTTTCATCCTGATGTTATTCGCAGTGACAGCCTCGTCAGACAGCCCCCGTTCTGTCACACAGGTTTACGGAGACTTCACTGACCTGAGTGGCTGTTTGAGACCGCACCTTCCCTCGCTCACCGACGAACAATGCAGTGGTCGTCGGCTTAGCGGGCGTAGTGACAAATCTCGCTCCGCATTCAAGCAAATCACCCCTCACTTGTAAACCTGAATTACATATCACATGTTTACTATTGATTATTTTTTACACCAATTTGACGCATAATCACGACAGGAATAAATTTAAAACCTGCGTATCCATGTCAAAAAAACTCATAACCTGATGAAAATGAATGTTTTTCAACAGGCATGTAAAAGTATTGCTATGAGAACGGTGAAGTTTGCCGGCAGATTGCGAATATTTATGAGGATAAATTTGGCATTGCGGTAGGAAAAAGAGGACGTTCACGTAAAACAATCAACGTGAATTATCAGGTCTGGATAGCTTCCTCGCCCAGGCATCGGGCGAGGAAGTCAAGGGCGGTAGTCAGATGAAGCGACAAACGATCAACACGCTTGATATCTGTCGCCTGGTCTACCTCAGTTCAATTCGGTCGTGCCGTTCAGCTTGAAGCGGATAGTGACGGTGCGATCTTTCGCTTCTTTGGCTTCATAACGCCATTTACGCATCGCCTGCTTCACTTCACGCTCAAACATGTTGCGCGGTTCGGCCGACAAGATACGCACGTTGCTGACGCGCCCGTCGCTGTCGATATCGAACTGTACCCGCACGTTGCCTTCGATCTGCAAAGCCTGAGCCCGCGGCGGATAGAGCGGATTTGCGCGGCTGATCGGCCTTGGCCCGACCTCGCGCGAATTGCCCTGCACCGGCGCGGCAGGCGCCTGTTTCACCGGCGCTTTGTCGATCGGCTTGGCCGGCGAGTCGTTGTCGAACGGCGACGGTTCGCGCGGCTCGACTTTTTTCGGCTCCGGTTTAACCTGTTTTTCGACCTTTGGCTTCGGCTTAGGTTTCGGTTTCGGCTTGACCGGCTCCGGCTTCACGATCGCCTTCGGCGGCGGCTCCACAATAGGTTCCGGTTCTGGCTCCGGCTCAGGTTCGACCTGCGGCGGCTCCGGCTCGGCCGGCGCTGGCGGTGGCGGTTCGGCCATCGCGGCGGTATTGACCATCATGACGCTGATCGGCGCGTCCTCTGGCTTCGGCAGCTCCACCACTTCTTTTACCGAAGCGTAAAGCAATCCCGCCACCAGGGCGCTGTGCAGGCCTACGGACAAGGCGAAAGGCACGGATATACGGCGATTAAGGAACATCTTTTTTAGTGGCATAGTGATTCTGTTTCCTCTGGTTCGCCAAGTTTAAATGCAAATAGCAATCATATTCAATAACGAAAGGCAAACTATCGCTTTAATCGCCAGTATGCGCGGCTAAAACCAGCAAACTCATAAGGATATTAACCTGGCCGTTGCTTTTTTATCGCCGGAACAACACGCTTCATTAACGTTTGACCGGGCGTCAAAAAATAAAAAACCCGCCGGAGCGGGTCGATTGCGGTGATTAAGCGTTATTCTTCATCGCCATAGTAAAGCACGCCCAGCTTAATCAGCGGCCGCCCTTGCGCCTTGCGGTGCAGGTTGGTGTCGCGCAGCGAATAGACGCAGCCGCAGTATTCCTGCTGATAGAAGCGTTCGCGCTTGCTGATCTCTATCATGCGCGACGAACCGCCCTTCTTGCGCCAGTTGTAATCCCAGTACACCAAATCGGGATATTTTTCCGCCGCCCGAATGCCGCAGTCGGTGATCTGCTGCATATTCTTCCAGCGCGAAATGCCCAGCGAGCTGGAGATGGTGTCGTAACCGTGCTCATGCGCATACAGCGCCGTGCGCTCGAAACGCATGTCAAAACACATGGTGCAACGAATACCGCGCTCCGGCTCATTCTCCATCCCCTTGGCGCGGGCGAACCAGTTGTCGGTGTCGTAATCGGCATCAATGATCGGCACCCCGTGCTGCTCGGCGAAACGGATGTTCTCTTCCTTGCGCAGCAGATACTCTTTTTGCGGGTGAATGTTGGGGTTATAGAAGAAAATGGCGTACTCGATCCCGGAGGCCTGGATCGCTTCCATCACCTCGCCGGAACAGGGCGCGCAGCACGAATGCAGCAGCAGTTTGCTTTTGCCCGCAGGCAAATCGAGTTTTTCCCTTACCAGTTCCGTCATATCCTCACCTCAATGGCATATCAGTTTAAGCGCGCCGCACTATACGAATAAAAAGTAGCGGCTTCAAGGCATAAGCGCCAATCCGTCGGGAAATTCGCCGCGCACCGTTCCCCTGCCGCGCCTTTTGCGCTACCTTGGTAACACCGTTTTATAGCCATGATTTTAAAGGTGAAACATGCTTTATCTGATCTACGCGCAAGACGTCCCCAACTCGTTGGAAAACCGTCTGGCGGTGCGCCCGGCACACCTGGCGCGCCTGCAGGCGCTGCGTGACGCCGGTCGCCTGGTGGTCGCCGGCCCTAACCCGGCCATCGACAGCAACGATCCCGGCGCCGCCGGCTTTACCGGTTCGACGGTGATCGCCGAATTCGAGTCGCTGGCGCAAGCTCAGGCCTGGGCGCAGCAGGATCCTTATATCGCCGCCGGCGTCTACGCCGACGTGACGGTGAAACCGTTCAAACAGGTGTTCTGACCTGCTGCACGTTGCCTGATCGGGAGCGGCGCGCCGCTCCCGGATCAATGCGTGCTCTCACCCTGACCCGTCGGTAGAAAAAATGCTCTCTCGCCAGGGGACGTCACGCCGCCTGCCTATACTCTCCTGAACCCGCGGCATCGCCGCGAACTCTGGAGATCGACCGATGCGACTCGACGTACACGCTCACCTGTGGAGCACGGAGTATCTGGATCTTTTGCAAGCGCATGGCGTACACGACGTTGCCGCCTATCGGCACCTGGGCGCCGGCCGCACCGAACGCGAACTCGACGCGCGTTTCGCCCTGCTGGACAACGCTGGCATCGACATGCAAATCCTGTCTGCGACGCCGCTGTCGCCGCATCTGGAAGACGAACAGGCCGCCGTAGAGGCCGCGCGCCGGATCAATGATGAATATGCGGAGCTGGTAGCGCGTTATCCCACCCGTTTTCGGGCTATCGCTTCCTTGCCGCTGCCGCATATCGACGCTGCGTTACGCGAGCTTGAAAGGGCCTTTACCCAGCTCAATATGCTGGGCGCCTGCATCACCACCTCGGTGCTCGGGCTGTCTATCGCCAACCCGCTGTTCGAGCCGCTCTATCAGGAACTCAATCGCCGCCGCAGCGTGCTGGCCATTCATCCCGCCGGCCGCGGCGCGCACTCGCCGCTCATCGCCGATTACGCCTTGACCTGGTCGATCGGCGCGCCGATCGAAGACACAGTCGCCGCCATGCACTTTATCCTCAACGGCATCCCCCAACGCTTTCCTGAGATGAAAATCATTGTGCCGCACCTGGGCGGCCTGCTGCCGATGACGCTGGAACGCCTTGACCAAACCGTCGCGTGGGAGGCGCCGAACACGCCGGAACCGCCAAGCCGCGCCGACCTGCGCATGTGGTACGACACGGTAGGCCACGATCAGGTGCCCGCGCTGCAAGCGGCAGCAGCGACGTTCGGCACCGAGCGGTTGCTGTTCGGCACGGATTTCCCATTCCAGCCAGGCGAGCTTTTTCAAACCACGGTGGACTACATCCGGCGCGCGGGATTACCCGAAGAAGAGGTGAACGCCATTTTGGATCGCAATGCGGCAACGCTGTTTGGACTGGGCGCAAACTAACGCCCGGAGCGAGTGAGCCAAAGCCTCCCCATAAAGGTTGCACCTGCCGTTATATAACGAGTTTTCCCCGTACCACCACTTTGCCCGGTTTGATCTCGGGGTCAGCAATACGACGGATCGCCAGATTCAAGGCTTGCCAGGCGATCTCTTGCAAATCATGCGACACGCAGGGGAAATGAAAACCGTAGATCTCGGCATGCGAAACCTCATCGATGCTGAACAGCGACACGTCCTGCATCAACGGCAGCCGATGCTCGATGCAGGCCTTGATAATACCCAGGGAGATCTGGTTATTGCAGCCAACGAAAAAGTCCGGCGCGCGGTGATTGGCCAGCCAACGGCTCGTCTCTTGCCAGGCGACGTCCATAAAGAAATCGGCATACAGCACTTCAAACGACGCCACTTTCCCTTGCAACGCCGCCTGCAGCCCTGTGACCCTGTCCCGTGCCACGTTGGAGTTTTCCGGTCCGGACACCACCACCACCCGCTGCGCTTTCTGTTCCAAAAGCCAGCGCCCCGCCTGAAGGCCGCAGTCCAGGTTATCGATATACACTCCGCTGCAGTGGCGATTGTCCAGTTCCCGGTCGATCAGCACCACCGGAATATTCAATGTTTCCAACCGTTTTAGGTAGGAAGGCTGGTACAGATGATCGTTGGAAATGACCGAGAGAATGATCGCATCGACGTTGTAGCCAATCAGTTTGTCGATGATTCTGTCTTCGCTTTCCTGAGACTCATAGGAGTCGAACACCAGGGTGTCGTATCCCATTTTTTGCGCTTCAAGCGTCATCAGGCGTGTCAGGCCGCCAAAGAACGGGTTGGCCATATCCGGGTTGACGATGCCGATGGTTCTGCTGCTTTTCGCCCGCAGGTTGCGCGCCGCGGCATTGACCACATAACCGAGTTCGGCAGCCGTCTCCCGAATGCGGCGCAGCGTTTCCGGATGAACCTTGTCCGGCTGAGAAAATGCCCGCGAAGCGGTGATTTTACTGACGTTTGCCTGTGCGGCCACGCTAGCCAGCGTCGCTTTCCGTCCTCGACCCACTGCCAAATGCAGCTCCTTAGCTTAAAGTATCATTTTGTACCATTAGCAACATCATGACAGAACTTTCATTGTGGCGCTAATGGTTTACGCCTGCCAGGCGGTTAATCCGGGGATCGGTAAAGATATCCAGCTCGTCACGGCTCTCGGAAGAAAACTCGGACACCACTACGCCCCGCTTTCCAGCCTGAAACCAGTGCCGGGTATTGGGTGCGATGGTGTACTGGTCGCCTGGCCGCAAGAGAATATAGCGATTGCAGGTATACCAAGGCTCTGCGCCCTCTGGCACCCGGCATACCGGTTCGCCGCCGGCATCATTAAGCGTCAGGTTTTCATCATCGACAAACAGAAACACCTCACCCCAACGGCAGCGGAACGTCTCTTGCTTGCCGGGCGTGCCGGCGAAAGGAGGATGCAAATGCTCTGGGCAGGTTTGCCCCGGAAACAGCACCAACTCTTTTGCACAATACCGAGGTGAGTTGATATAGGTCAGCAGCTGCAGCCCTGAGACGGGATAGTCAGCCAAGCCAAACGTCGCAATTTCAATACGTTGTTGTTCTTCTTCAGTCAGAACAATGCCCGCCTGGCGCAAATATTCCAGCGTAGCGGCTATGGCACGTTGTTGTTTGTTCATCATCTCCCCTGCAAAGTAACAGTATCGATATCATCATGCTGATATTAAAACCGTCATTGCATCGCCTATTTTGTGATCTTCATCCCTATATTGAATAACAACCCACCAGCAAAATTAACTCCCGTCAAGTAATTCCAACATCGATCACAGTTTAACCACCCGCTTTGGCCCACTATCGCCGCATTGAAATGATACCGTTACCATAAAAATGATTCACCAGGAGGCAATATGAAAGCATTAGTGTTGGCCAAAGCGGGGGAAATCGCTATCGAGGACGTCCAGCTTGCCGAAACGCTGGGGCCCGATGATGTGCAGATAAAAATTCATTCCGTGGGCATCTGCGGCAGTGATGTGCACTATTACCAACATGGTCGCATTGGCCCGTTCGTGGTTAACGCCCCGATGGTGCTCGGCCATGAAGCCTCCGGCGTGGTGATCGCGACAGGCAAAAACGTCACCCACCTCAGCGTCGGCGATCGCGTTTGCATGGAGCCCGGCATTCCCGATCTCAACTCGGCCCAGACGCGCGCCGGTATTTACAACCTGGACCCGGCCGTTCGCTTCTGGGCGACGCCGCCGGTGCACGGCTGCCTGCGCGAAACCGTCATCCACCCCGCCGCCTTCACATTCAAATTGCCGGACAACGTCAGTTTCGCTGAAGGCGCCATGGTTGAACCCTTAGCCATCGGCATGCAAGCGGCCACCAAAGCCGGGATCAAACCCGGCGATATCGCCCTGGTGATCGGCGCTGGTCCGATCGGCGTGGTCACCGCCCTCGCGGCGCTGGCGGGCGGCTGCTCAGACGTCATTATTTGCGACCTGTTTGACGAAAAACTCGCCGTGGCGGCCAGTTATGAAGGGCTGCACGCCGTCAATATCAAAACCGGCGACCTGCCGGGGAAAGTGGCCTCGCTCACCAGCGGCAATGGCGCCGATGTCGTGTTCGAATGCAGCGGCGCCAAACCGGCTATCGCAACGCTGGCTGAGCATGCGGCGCCAGGGGCGACCGCGGTGCTGGTCGGCATGCCGATCGATGCCGCGCCGCTGGATATCGTCGCCGCACAGGCGAAGGAAATTACCTTCAAAACCATTTTCCGCTACGCCAACATGTACCCGCGCACGCTGCGGCTGTTGAGCAGCGGCAAATTGCGCGTCCAGCCGTTGATAAGCCAAACCTACAAGTTCTCCGACAGCGTGGCCGCCTTCGAGCGCGCGGCGGCGGGACATGCCTCGGACATCAAAATCATGCTGGAAATGGAGTAATCCTATGGCGCTCTATGCTGGCATAGACTGCGGTACGCAAGGCACGAAAGTCGTGATTGTCGACAGCACACAGGGCGTGATTCTCGGTGAGGGCAACGCCCCTCACCGTCTCATCAGCCAAGCCAATGGCCGGCGCGAACAAGAGGCCGACTGGTGGATTGAGGCGCTGGTCATCGCTTTTCGCCAAGCCGTGACTAACGCCGGTATTGATGCCGGGGAAATTAACGCTCTGGGGGTCTCGGGCCAACAACATGGATTTGTACCGCTGGACGCAGACGGCAACGTGCTGCACAGCGTCAAGCTGTGGTGCGATACCGAAACCGCAGAGGAAAACGAACGGCTCCTGCAACGGCTCGGCGGGGCCAACGGCTCGCTGGAAACGCTCGGCCTGCGGATTGCCACCGGCTATACCGCGTCAAAAATCCTTTGGTTCAAGACGCACCATCCGGCGTTGTGGGCAAAACTGCACACCGTATTGTTGCCCCATGACTACTTGAACTTTTGGCTGACCGGGGAGCGCGTAGCGGAATATGGCGACGCTTCCGGCACCGGGTTGTTCGATGTGCGCACCCGTCGCTGGAGCAAAACCGCCGTCGATCTCATCGACGACAGCGGCCGCCTGTGGCATGCCCTGCCGCCGCTCAAAAGCGCGGAGTGCTGCATCGGCACGGTGTGCCCCGCCGCGGCGGAGAAGCTCGGCCTCGGCCCAACGGTGCGGGTATCGACCGGCGGCGGCGACAACATGATGGCGGCCATCGGTTCCGGCAACATCGAGGCCGGCACCCTTACCCTGAGTCTGGGCACCTCCGGCACGCTATTCGCCTGGTCTGCCGCCCCCGTCGCGGCGGAGTCGGACATGATTGCCGGCTTCTGCTCCAGCACCAACGGGTGGCTGCCATTGATTTGCACCATGAATGTCACCTCGGCCACCACTGCGGTACAAACGCTGCTGGACGAAGACCTTGCCGGCTTTAACGCTTTGTTGGCGCAGGCCGCGCCCGGCGCAGGCGGTGTCGAGATGCTGCCGTTCTTCAATGGCGAACGCGTTCCGCCGCTGCCCCACGCACGCGCCAGCCTGCATAACCTCGATAGCGACAATTTTACCCGCGCCAATCTCTGCCTGGCGGTGGTCGAAAGCGCCACCTATGGGTTGCGCTATGGCATCGAGCTGTTTCGCCGTCAGGGCATCGAAGCGCGCGAGATCCGCCTCACCGGCGGTGGCGCCCGCAGCGCCGCCTGGCGACAAATCGTCGCGGACGTGATGGGGTGCCCGGTGGTCTGTCTGAAAGCCAAAGAGACCGCCGCGCTGGGCGGCGCCATTCAGGCGATGTGGGCGACGGAGTTGGCCGACGATCCGCAGCGGAACGCCGACGCGTTGCTGGCCGAACTGTGCCAACGTTTCGTTGCGCTGGATGAAGCCACGCACACACGGCCACATGCCGGCAGACAGGCGCAATACGAGACGCTTTATCAACGGTACCTGCAACGCTTGCAACAGACCTACCCGGAGGTACAACTGTGACGCGAGATCCCCAGACTCACGCGCCCGCCTACCTGCTGGAGGTCAGCGGCGTCAGGAAAGCCTTTGGCCCGGTCGTGGCGCTCAAGAATGCGGAGTTTTGCCTGCGGCGCGGCTCCATCCATGCCCTGTGCGGCGGCAACGGCGCGGGTAAATCCACCTTTCTCAGCATTCTGATGGGTTTTATTCAACCCGATGGCGGCGACATTTTTATCAATGGCCAACGCTGTGAATTTCATCATCCCCGGGAGGCCCTCAACGCCGGCATCGCCATCGTGCAGCAGGAACTGAGTGCGATCCCGGATCTGACGGTGGCCGAAAACATTTGGCTGGGCCGCGAGCCGAGACGCCTGGGGTTCGTCGACTTCGCAACGCTCAACCAGCGCACGACCCGCCTGCTTAAAGAACTTGATTTCAAGATCGATGCCCGAGAAAAAATGCGCAACCTGAGCGTCGCCGAGCAACAGCTGGTCGAGATCGCCAAGGCGCTGTCGCATGCCAATGCCGACATCATCATCATGGATGAACCCACCTCGGCGATTGGCGAAGAGGATGCGCAGAAAATCTTTCAGACGCTTCAGCAGCTGGCGGCGAAAGGTAAAGGCATTATCTACGTCTCCCACCGCTTGTCAGAGATATTCCAAATCGCGGACAGCTACACCATTTTCCGCGACGGCGCCTATATCCATGAAGGCTATATCGCTGACATTACCCGTGAGCAGCTGATCGAACACATTATTGGCGGCGAGTACGACAGCGAGTTCGCCAAATTCAATCAGCCCGGCGAAAAGGTCTTGCTGGAGGTCAACAACCTGTGTTGGCGCAGCAAGATCAAAGATATCAGCCTGCGGCTGAAGCACGGTGAGATCCTGGGCATCTATGGGCTGGTGGGATCAGGCCGCAGCGAGTTTCTCGATCTTATCTTCGGCGTTCAGCATGCCGACAGCGGCACGATCCGCGTGGGTGACAAGACGCTGAACCGCCATTCTCCGCGCAAGGCCATCGACAGCGGCATTGCCTACGTGACGGAAGATCGCAAGGAAACCGGCCTGGTGCTGTGCCGCTCCGTCAGTGAAAACATCAATATCGCCTCTTTTGCCGCCATCAGCCGGATGGGGTTTGTCAGCGAGAAACGGGAGCAGGCGCGAACCCGCGACATGATCCAGCGCTTCAACGTAAAAACCCACGATGGCGAACAGCCGGTGGGCAACCTGAGCGGCGGCAACCAGCAAAAAGTCGTGCTGGGCCGCTGGGCGCTGCTGGACCCGGAGGTTTTGCTGCTCGACGAACCGACGCGCGGTATCGACGTCGGCGCCAAGAAAGAGATCTATCGATTTATGTCGGAGTTCGCCTTGCAAAACAAAGGGATCATCATGGTTTCCTCCGAGCTTTCGGAAATTATCGGCATGAGCGATCGCATATTGGTGTTTCGCGACGGGCAGTTGGCCGGCGAGCTTTCGGCAGCCGAGGCGACCCAGGCAGCACTGATGAAACTTGCGGTTTAACAGAGAGAGAAAAAAAATGAGCAGCGCCCACTCCTTATCACCAGGAATTTCATTTTTCACCCGCAATAAGCGCCGTATGCACAAGTACGGCATTATCATCGCCTTTTTCGCACTGTGCCTGATCGTGGCGCTGATTGGCGAATACCAGGTCGCTCAGGGCGCCTGGAGCAGCAATTATTTTCTCAGCAATGAAAACACCCTGATCGTCCTGCGCCAGGTCTCGATCAACGGCATTCTGGCGATCGGCATGACCTTTGTCATCATTACGGCCGGCGTCGATCTCTCCGTGGGCTCGGTGCTGGCGTTAAGCGGGATCGTCGCCGCTCGCTTCGCCACCAACAACAGCGGATTGGCTATCG
>Ga0153999_1000032_pt1 | contig 97122 bp, 81 predicted proteins | sample TSNC083MetaG_FD_104675 | JGI IMG/M metagenome (GOLD analysis project Ga0153999, IMG submission 104675) | Attine ant fungus gardens microbial communities from North Carolina, USA - TSNC083 MetaG | ecosystem: Host-associated > Fungi > Mycelium > Unclassified | place: USA: North Carolina, Lumber...
GAGAAGATAATGTCCTGCTTGCGCATGCGGGCAAGGTTTTCCAGCCCCATATTTTCGCCGAGAGTAATCAGCTCAGAAACCGGCGTATTCTTTAATTCGGTAAGATTCATAGTGGTGGGTTCTTAAACTCGGGGTATGTCTCGAACTTGTATCGTGAATGGTATGGCAGCGAGATGCGTGCCTGTTTACTGGACGTTCGATCACCGGGCGCAGAGCCGTCGCGGTAAGAAATGGCTTACATCGGGCGCACGCATTGACGGTTGAAGATCGAAGGTACCTTAAAAATGATTTTTGCAAAACCGTTTGATTGCCAAAACACGGGCTGAGTTCAGTTTACTTTCAACGCCAGTGGTTCGACACAGAGTATAGCTTTAGATTCAAACTCTTTAGATTTAAAACTTCGGGCAAGTTCTATATGCAGTGTGGTTAAACTTAACACGCTTCTTGGCAGGCGTCTAGCGGTGAATTGAACATCACCGCCAGGCGCCTGATACTGGGCTTCCCGCCCGATTACAGATTCGCGTTCAGGAAATCTTTGAGCTGACCTTTGGACAACGCGCCAACCTTGGTCGCGGCCACTTCACCGTTCTTGAACAACAACAGCGTAGGGATGCCACGGATACCGTACTTAGGCGCGGTAGCCGGGTTCTGATCGATATTCAGCTTGGTGATGGTCAGTTTGCCTTCGAACTCTTCGGCAATCTCATCCAGAATCGGAGCAATCATCTTGCACGGCCCACACCATTCAGCCCAGAAATCGACCAGGATCGGCCCTTCCGCTTTCAGCACATCGGCTTCGAAGCTGCTGTCAGTCAGGTGAATAATTTTATCGCTCATGTTCTACTCCACAGGATTATGTCTACCTTGTTGGTGTAGCATTAACCAACTCAAGGTGATTTTATTGCACCGCGTTTATTTCAACGGATGTGCTTTCGTAAAGCAATAGTTAGCTGATATTCTACCACACTATGAGCAAAACACACTTGACTGAACAGAAGTTTTCCGACTTCGCCCTGCACCCGTTAGTCCTTGAAGCCCTTGAGAAAAAAGGGTTTCACAACTGCACGCCCATCCAGGCGTTAGCATTGCCGCTCACGCTCTCCGGGCGTGACGTTGCAGGTCAGGCGCAAACCGGTACCGGAAAGACGCTGGCGTTTTTGGCGTCTACTTTTCACTATTTGCTGACTCACCCGGCGAAACAGGATCGCCAGACCAATCAGCCGCGCGCCTTGATCATGGCGCCTACGCGTGAACTGGCGGTGCAAATCCACTCCGATGCAGAAGCGCTCTCCCAGAGCACCGGCCTGAAACTGGGCCTGGCCTACGGCGGCGACGGCTACGACAAACAGCTGAAAGTGCTGGAAAGCGGCGTGGACATTCTGATTGGCACCACCGGCCGTTTAATCGATTACACCAAGCAGAACTATGTCGATCTCGGCGCGATGCAGGTTGTCGTGCTGGATGAAGCCGATCGCATGTACGATCTCGGCTTTATCAAAGACATCCGTTGGCTGTTCCGCCGTATGCCTACGGCCGATCAACGCCTGAACATGCTGTTCTCCGCTACCCTGTCCTATCGCGTACGCGAACTGGCCTTCGAGCAGATGAACAACGCCGAATATGTTGAAGTGGAACCGGAACAGAAAACCGGCCACCGCATTAAAGAAGAGCTGTTCTACCCGTCCAACGAAGAAAAAATGCGTCTGCTGCAGACGCTGATCGAAGAAGAGTGGCCGGATCGCGCCATCATCTTCGCCAACACCAAGCACCGCTGCGAAGACATCTGGGGCCATCTGGCTGCCGACGGCCACCGCGTCGGCCTGCTGACCGGTGACGTGGCGCAGAAAAAACGCCTGCGCATCCTCGACGACTTCACCAAGGGCAACCTCGATATCCTGGTCGCCACCGACGTCGCCGCGCGCGGTCTGCACATCCCTTCCGTCACGCACGTCTTCAACTACGATCTGCCTGACGACTGCGAAGACTACGTGCACCGCATCGGCCGTACCGGCCGCGCAGGCGCCAGCGGTCACTCCATCAGCCTGGCGTGTGAAGAGTACGCGCTCAACCTGCCGGCGATCGAGACCTATATCGACCACAGCATTCCGGTGAGCAAGTACAACAGCGATGCGCTGCTGACCGATTTGCCGGCGCCGAAGCGCCTGTCGCGTCCGCGCGGCGGCAACGGCCCACGTCGCAACTCCGCGCCTCGTCGCGGCGGCGCGCCGCGCAACAACCGTAAACGCCCGAGCTGATCGCCATGCTCAGTTCCAGCACGCTTTATGCTGCCATCGATCTCGGCTCCAACAGCTTCCACATGCTGGTGGTGCGCGAGGTGGCCGGCAGCATTCAGACTCTGGCGCGGATCAAGCGCAAGGTGCGCCTGGCGGCCGGGCTGGATCAGAACAATCACCTGTCGCATGAGGCCATGCAACGCGGCTGGCAGTGCCTGCGGCTGTTCTCCGAACGCCTGCAGGACATTCCGCGCGAGCAGATCCGCGTCGTCGCCACCGCTACGCTGCGCCTGGCGTCCAACGCCGATGAGTTCCTTCAGATCGCCGAGCAAATCCTCGGCTGCCCGGTGCAGGTGATCAGCGGCGAAGAAGAGGCGCGGCTGATTTATCACGGCGTTGCGCACACCACCGGCGGGCCGGATCGGCGGCTGGTCGTCGATATCGGCGGCGGCAGCACCGAACTGGTCACCGGCACCGGCGCACAGGCATCGCAGCTGTACAGCCTGTCGATGGGCTGCGTCACCTGGCTGGAGCGCTATTTCAGCGATCGCAACCTCGGGCAAGAAAACTTCGAGCGCGCCGAACAGGCCGCGCGCGAAATGGTGCGGCCGATCGCACCGCAGCTGCGCCAGCAAGGTTGGCAGATCTGCGTCGGCGCTTCCGGCACCGTGCAGGCGCTGCAGGAGATCATGGTGGCGCAAGGCATGGATGAGCGCATCACCCTGCCCAAGCTGCGCCAGCTGAAACAGCGCGCCATTCAGTGCGGCAAGCTGGAAGAGCTGGAGATTGAAGGATTAACGCTGGAGCGCGCGCTGGTCTTCCCAAGCGGCCTGTCCATTCTGTTGGCCATCTTCCAGGAGCTGGGCATCGAGAGCATGATGCTGGCCGGCGGGGCGCTGCGTGAAGGCCTGGTTTATGGCATGCTGCATCTGCCGGTGGAGCAGGATATTCGCATCCGCACCATCCGCAACCTGCAGCGTCGCTACCTGATCGACACCGAGCAGGCCGAACGCGTCAGTCAACTCGCCGCCAACTTCTCGCAGCAGGTTGCCAACGAGTGGCAGCTGGATGCGCGATGTCGCGAGCTGTTGCACAGCGCCAGTCTGATCCACGAACTCGGCCTCAGCGTCGATTTCAAGCAGGCGCCGCAACACGCCGCCTACCTGATCCGCCACCTGGACTTACCCGGCTTTACCCCGGCGCAGAAAAAACTGCTGGCCACCCTGCTGCAAAACCAGAGCAACACCCTCGACCTGTCGCTGTTGAACCAGCAAAACGCCCTGCCGCCGCGCACTGCGCAGCGTCTGTGCCGCATTTTGCGCCTGGCGATCATCTTCGCCAGCCGCCGCCGCGACGACACGCTGCCGGCGGTGCGGTTACGCGCCAATCAGGACGACGAACTGACGGTGATCTTACCGCCGGGTTGGCTGGAACAGCACCCGCTGCGCGCCGAGGCGCTGGAGCAGGAAAGCCACTGGCAGAGCTATGTCCACTGGACGCTGCGGTTGGAAGAACAACGTTGAAATGACCAGGGCGCGATGAGCGCCCTGTCTTTTTAATTCCCGCCTTTGGCCTTGGCCAACTGGGCGCGGATATTGGCCAGATGACTCTGCCCTTTCTGCATCCGTTCTTGCGGGCTCACCACTTTGCGCTCGGATTCCCACGCCAAATCGTCCTGCGGCAGCTCCAGCAGGAAGCGGCTCGGCTCCGGCCGCACCAGCTCACCGTACTGACGACGCTCGCGGCACAGGGTGAAGATCAGCTCTTTTTGCGCGCGGGTGATCCCCACATAGGCCAGGCGCCGCTCTTCGTCGACATTGTCTTCATCGATGCTGCTCTGGTGCGGCAACAGGCCCTCTTCCATACCCACCAGGAACACGTAGGGGAACTCCAGCCCCTTGGAGGCGTGCAGCGTCATCAGCTGTACCTGATCCAGCTCTTCTTCACTTTCACCGCGCTCCATCATGTCGCGCAGGGTGAAGCGCGTCACCACCTGGGTCAGCGTCATCGGCTCGTCCAGATCGTTGCCTTCCAGCATCTCCGTCATCCAGCCGAACAGCGTGTTGACGTTCTTCATCCGCATTTCGGCGGCCTTCGGGCTGGTCGAGGTTTCAAACAGCCAGCTCTCATAATCCACGCCGCGGATCAGATCGCGCACCGCCGCCACCGGCTCACGTTCCGCCTGCTGGGCGATGCCGCCGAGCCAGTGGGTAAAGCGCTGCAATGACTCCAGCCCGCGCCCGGTCAAGTGCTGGCTCAACCCCAGATCGAAACTGGCGTGGAATAAACTCTTGTTGCGCTGGTTGGCCCATTCGCCGAGCTTCTGCAGCGTCGCCGGGCCAATCTCGCGCTTGGGGGTATTGACGATGCGCAGGAAGGCGCTGTCGTCCTCCGGGTTGGTCAGCACGCGCAGATAGGCCAGCAGATCCTTGATCTCGGGGCGCGAGAAGAACGACGTGCCGCCGGAAATCTTGTACGGGATGCGGTTCTGCATCAGCATCTTTTCAAACACCCGCGACTGATGGTTACCTCGGTACAGGATCGCATAGTCGCCGTAGTTGGTCTTTTTCACGAAGTGGTGGGCGATCAGCTCCCCCACCACCCGCTCGGCTTCGTGATCCTCGTTGTTGGCGGTCACCACTTTCAGCTCTTCGCCATACCCCAGCTCGGAAAACAGGCGTTTTTCAAACACGTGTGGGTTATTGGCGATCAGAATGTTGGCCGCCTTCAGAATACGCTCGCTGGAACGGTAGTTTTGCTCCAGCTTGATCACCTGCAGCGCCGGGAAATCTTCCTTCAGCAGCACCAGGTTCTGCGGCCGCGCGCCACGCCAGGAGTAGATCGACTGGTCATCGTCACCCACCACGGTAAAACGCGCGCGGTTGCCCACCAGCAGCTTAACCAGCTCGTACTGGCTGGTGTTGGTATCCTGGTACTCATCCACCAGCAGATAGCGGATACGCTGCTGCCAACGTTCGCGCACCTCTTCGTTGCGTTGCAGCAACAGCGTCGGCAACAGGATCAGGTCGTCGAAGTCCAGCACGTTGCACGCCCGCATATGGGCGTGGTACAGGCCGTAGCAGTGGGCGAACAGCTTGTCGCGCTCCGAGCGCGCCAGCTCCGCCGCCCGCTGGGGATCGATCAGATCGTTTTTCCAGTTGGAGATGGTCGAAATCAGCTGCGCCACCAGCGTTTTATCGCTTTCCAGCCACTTTTCGGTCAGCTCTTTCAACAGCGCCAGCTGATCCTGGTCGTCGAACAGCGAGAAGTTGGACTTCATCCCCAACGCCACGTATTCCCGTTTGATGATCTCCAGCCCCAGGGTATGGAAGGTGGAAATCATCAGCCCGCGCGCCTCTTTACGCCCCAGGGTTTGCGACACGCGCTCTTTCATCTCGCGCGCAGCCTTGTTGGTAAAGGTCACGGCGGCAATGTGTCGCGCCTGGTAGCCGCAGTGGTGGATCAGGTGGGCTATCTTGTTGGTGATAACGCGCGTCTTGCCGGAACCGGCACCGGCCAACACCAGGCAGGGCCCGGTAACGAATTCGACGGCTTGTTGTTGGCTGGGGTTTAATCGCATGGCGCTGGCTTGCTCGACTGTAAAACGTGGAAGGGAATTGTAGCAGAAAGCGCCGATGAGATTTAGCGGGTATAATCAGCGCAATTTTCGCATCGACAAAGGCAAGACCATGGCAAAAACGGCGTGCGCCCTGCACATTCTGGTAGACAATGAAAAGCTGGCCAACGAGCTGCTGGCCAAGCTAAAGCGCGGCGTCAGCTTCGACACGCTGGCGCGCAAATACTCGAGCTGCCCGTCAAAACGCAACGGCGGCTCGCTGGGCGAATTCAACAAGGGCACGATGGTGCCGGCGTTCGATAAAGCGGTGTTCAGTATTCCGCTGCTCAAACCTTACGGCCCGGTCAAAACCCAGTTCGGTTACCACATCATCAAGGTGCTGTACCGCAACTGAGGGGGCCTGAGCCCCCTGCTGCGATTACTGCACGCTGGCGTCCGTCGCCGGCGCAGCCACCGCAGTGTCGGCCGGTTTGGCTTCTTCCGTCACCACCGCCGGCGCCGGCATCATGATGCCGTTATAGGTATCCTGCAGCTGCTTCATGCTCATTTCCGGCTCGCCCTTCGGCTGCATCAGCACCAGCGTCGCGTCCTGAGACAGCTGCAGCTTCAGTGCCTGATTCAGCGTCTCCAGCGTCAGGCTGGACAGGAACTCCTGGCGCAGCTTCTGATACAGTTCCGGCGCGATATCCACCACCCCGCTCTGCTGCGAACGCAGGCGCTGGCTCATCAGCACGTCGGTATCGGTGCGGGCGTAGGTGGCGAACAGCTTGCTCAGCTGATCGTTTTTCTGCGCCAGCAGCGCATCGAATTCCTCTTTCGACAGGCCGTTGTCCCGCACGTTGGCCAATTCACGGGCAATAAAGCCCAGGCTGCTGTTCAGGTTGTTGTTCGGCGTATCCAGGTGGATAGCGCACTGTCCGCGCTGGTACTGCACGCGGCAGTCAAAGCCCAGATGCAGGTTCTTCTGGTCGCTTTTTTCCAACGTCTGCTGGAGATGCCAGAACAGCGCCTCGCGGGCAAGATCGCCACGCCAGTAGCGGAGCAGGTTCTGCGAATCGCGAATCGGGTGCCACGGTGAATCCCACATGATCGACAGCGTATCCTGCTTCACCTGCTCGCTGATCAGGCTCACCGGCTGCGGCGGCAGCGGTGTCAGCGTCGGCATCGGGGCCGGGGTTTCACGTTTGCCCTGCAGCGGCGAGAACGCCTTGTTGATCTGCTCGCCCAGGCTGCGGCTGTCAATCTTGCCGACCACGAACAGCGTCATGGCGTCCGGGGTATACCACTGCTGATAGAATTTCTTCAGCTGCTCGAGGTTGACCGGCCGTTTCGCCGGCTGCGCCGGATCGTGCGCCAGCAACGTCGAGCCTTTCAGGCGGTAACGCCACCAGGCGTCTTGGGTATTGGGCGGGAAAGTGCCGACCGGATTGATGCTGGAGTTCATCACCGCGTGCACCGTATGCTCGTCGATCGCCAGTTTACCGGTGGTGTCCGCCAGCCAGGCCAGCGCTTCTTTCAGCAGGTCGGGCCGGTTGTTCGGCAGGCTGAGATTATACATGGTGAAATCATACGAGATGATAGCCGGCGGCAGCGGCCGCTCGTTATCCACGCTCTGCTGCCACAGAGCGCGCAGCTGCGGCGCAGTGAAGCTTTCGCTGCGCGCCAACGCCAGCCGCGGCAGCAGGTGGGCGAAGCCGGTCTGCTGCGAAGACTCCACCAAAGAGCCGGTATTGACGATCAGCCGCAGTTCTACGCGGTCACTCGGCCGCTGCGGCGTATCGAGAATCTGCCATGAAAACCCGTTGGCCAGCGACCCCTGCTGCCAGGCAGGATCGGGTTGTAGTGCTTCAGCCTGCACGCTGCTACTGGCGGCAGCCAATAGCAGCCCACCAACTATAAGATGAATTCTGGTGCCCTGCATGTGAACCCCTACTTAATGACTATCCAATTTCTTATGCAAATGCGTGTATTCCATTCAATGGAATCATAAAAATACGCCCTGAGTTTCACAGTGGGGCGGAAAGCAGAAAGTGTACCATCGTGTTAGACCGCGCGCCTTTGCGGATGTCACTCATTAGAGTGAAAAATAATAGATTGCGGGGTTTTTAATGCAAAAAATCGTTACGAGGCAGGGGAAGAACCTCACCGGCCGCGAATGCGGCCGGTGATTTACCGCCGATATCAGGCGGAAGGCAGCGTTTTATCCGCGCCGGCGTTTTTGTTGTTCAGCGTGTCTTTCAGCTGTTTTTCATCCAGCTGGTTACACCATTTCGCCACGACCACGGTCGCCACGCCGTTGCCCACCAGGTTGGTCAGCGCGCGGGCTTCCGACATGAAGCGGTCGATACCGAGGATCAGCGCCAGGCCGGCCAACGGCAGATGGCCGACGGCAGAGATGGTGGCGGCCAGCACGATAAAGCCGCTGCCGGTCACGCCCGCCGCCCCTTTGGAGGAGAGCAGCAACACCACCAGCAGGGTAATCTGATGCATGATGTCCATGTGGGTATTGGTCGCCTGCGCGATAAACACCGCGGCCATGGTCAGGTAGATAGAGGTGCCGTCCAGGTTGAAGGAGTACCCGGTCGGAATAACCAGGCCCACCACCGATTTCTTGCAGCCCAGCTTCTCCATTTTATCCAGCATGCGCGGCAGCGCGGACTCGGACGACGAGGTCCCCAGCACGATCAACAGTTCTTCTTTGATGTAGTTGACGAATTTGAAGATGCTGAAGCCGTTGGCGCGGGCAATGCTGCCCAACACTACCACCACGAACAGGATACAGGTGATATAGAAGCACACGATCAGCTGGCCGAGTTGCACCAGCGTGCCGACGCCGTATTTACCGATGGTAAACGCCATGGCACCGAAGGCCCCCAGCGGCGCCAGGCGCATGATCATGTTGATGATGCCGAAAATCACCCGTGAGAAGCTGTCGATCACGTTGTAGATCAGCTGCCCTTTGTCGCCCAGACGATGCAGGGCGAAGCCGAACAGCACCGCGAACAGCAGCACCTGCAAAATGTTGCCGCTGGCGAACGCGCCGATCACGCTGCCGGGAATGATATCCAGCAGGAAAGGAATGATGCCCTGCTGCTGCGCCTGCTCGGCGTAGACCGCCACCGCCTTGGCGTCCAGCGTGCCGGGATCGACGTTCATGCCGGCACCCGGTTGCACCAGGTTGACGATCACCAGGCCGATAATCAGCGCAATGGTACTGACGATTTCAAAATACAGCAGCGCGATGGCGCCGGTGCGGCCCACCGCCTTCATGCTTTCCATGCCGGCGATGCCGGTCACCACGGTACAGAAGATTACCGGGGCGATAATCATCTTGATCAGTTTGACGAAGCCATCGCCCAGAGGTTTCATCTCGGCGCCGAGGTCAGGGTAGAAATGGCCAAGCAGGATACCCAGCGTGATCGCCGTCAGCACCTGAAAATAGAGGCTCTTAAAAATCGTTGTTTTCATATGAACATCCTATGGGGGGAAGACACGCACCAGGCAGCAGTCTAAAAATCCAGCCTGTTCATTGCTTGCGCGGAAAATAACACCCACTTAACAACATGGAAATAATTTGTTGCACCCGCCCCTGGGGGTTGATGTGAATTTAAGAGCTGAAACGCGTCAGTCAGGGTGCAAAGCTGAAAATTGCGTAAGCCTTTGTTTGCACTAACGCAAAAGAGGTAGGGAAGGAATGGCGATTTTCGGACGGGGAAAAGTACCGGAAAAGTCAACGCGGCGCTTACGGCGCCGTGCGGCAAAACTCGGCTTCGAACGCCTCGCGCGGCAACGGTCGGGCGAACAGGAATCCTTGCCCGCTGCGAATGCCGTGCTGCAACAGCCAGTGGCGCTGCTCGGCGTTTTCCACGCCTTCGGCCATCACCGGCAACGCCAGCACTTCAGAGATTGAGCTGACGATGCGCACCATCGCATCGTCGGCCGGCAGCCCCTGAATGAAACTGCGGTCGATTTTAATCAAGTCAATCGGCAGGGATTTCAACCGGTTCAGGTACTCCAGACTGGAGTAGCCCATGCCGAAGTCGTCCAGCGCGATCGACAATCCCAGATCGTGCAGCTCACGCAGCAGCGCCAGCGCACGGTCGAGATCGTCGATGCGTACCGTCTCGGTGATCTCCAGCAGCAGCTTGCGCGGATCGATCCGATACTGCGCCAGCAGGTTTTTCAGATGCGGGACAAACGCCTCATCCTGCATCTGAATACCGGAAACGTTGACCGCCAGCGGCAGCTCAATGCCGCGTTGCTGCCAGTCCGCCAGGATACGGCAAGACTCTTCCAGCACCCAGTTGCCGAGGGGCACGATCACGCCCAGCTCTTCCGCGAGCGGGATAACGTCGGCCGGCAGGGTATAGCTGCCGTCATACTGCTGCCAACGCAGCAGCGCTTCGGCGCCGATCACCTCGTTGGACTGCATGTCGATCTGCGGCTGCAGGAACAGCGTAAAATGCCGCTGTTCGATGCCGTGCAAGATCTCGCTCTCCTGCGTCAGCCGCTTCTGCGTGCGTTCCGTCAGGCTGGGTTCGAAGAACAGGATCTGATTTTTTCCTTCGCGGTGTGCGGACATCATCGCCGAGGTGGCGCTGCGCAGCAGCTGCTCCGCGCTCTCCCCCTGATTGAGGTAGTGCGCGATGCCGATGCTGGCGTTAGGCCGCAGTGCCAGACCCTCCAGCGTCAACGGCGCGTTGATCTCCGCCATGATGCGCCGTGCCAGCTGCATGGCGTGGAACGGCCGCTCGATGCCCTTGGCCAGGATGGCGAATTCGGTATTGCTCAGCTGTGCCAGCACGCCGTTTTCGTCGATGCAGCCGCGCAGCTTCTTCGCCAGCGCCAGCAGCAGCGCTTCACGCATCGCCGGGCTCATCACGCCCGAGGCCTCATGCAGCGTCTCGATGCCGATCACCAGCAGGTTAAAACGCTCGGGGCGCAGGCTGGAAGCGATATGCTGTTCCAGCAACGCGTTCAGCAACGCCGGATTTGGCAATTCGGTCACCGGGTGGCGGGTGCTGAGACGGCTCATGTCGGCATGCGCCTTGGCCAGCGTCTGTTGATTGCGGTTGTAATTGCGCACCAGCAGGCCGAGCTCGTCGTCCTGATGCAGTGCCGGCAGCATCAACTGGTGATAGGGCGCTTCGTCCTGCGAGATGTTTTCCAGCTCTTTGGCCATCGCGCGCAGCGGATGTACCATCAGCCGGTTCATGCACCAGGTGATGGCCACCGACAGGATCAACGCCAGCAGCAGGTAGGTCGACAACATGGTCGACAAAATACTGAGAATAAACTGGTACATGCGGAACGAGTCAGCCTGCAGCACCAGATAGGCCAGCGGCTGCTGGTTGGCCGGCACCCGCTCCAGCGAATAGAGCGGCACGGAAATTTGGATCGGCAATTCAAACAGCCGGGCGATCAGCGTCGGCACCGGCCTCTCAGGCGGGAAATTGGCGTGCAGCGCCTGAAACTCGTTCGGCAAGACGATATCCGCCCGACTCAGAATGCCGACCGGCAACAGCGTATTCAGCACCTTTTTGGCTTCCGGCACGTCCATGCGCAACACCGCTTCCGCCAGCGGCTGGCGCACGGAGTGAGCGATATTTTCCAGTTGCTGGGCGTAGTCATCCCTGCGCTGCTGCACAAAGTGGAATAACTGGATCACGATAAAGATACAGATCGTGACCAGCGCCACGCCGGACACTGTCGCCATCTGCTTAATCGTTAACGAACGCCTGACCCGCAAACCTGCTCTCCGTCAAATCGGGCTGAAACAAAAAAGGGGGCTGACTCTCACCCGCCCCCTCGAACCGGGCTGAGTATACTCGATCATCGGCTGTTTTTATCTGGCTATGCCGCAGGCAAAACCAAGAAAATCGCGGGTTTCAGTCTTTTCCTAATGCGAACAAACGCGACCCGGACACAGGGTAACAAAACTCCCCGGTGTCCGACACTCCGAATCGTTCCCCCTCCCGGTTACTTGAAGTCGGCGTAAGGCGTCAGCGGCTGCGGCGGCAAATCGAGGTCTCCCTGCCAGCCGGCCAGGGAATAGCGCAGATAAATCAACGCGTGGCTCGGCGTATAGTCCTTCGCCTGCTGAATGTCGATGCCGGCACCGAGCGTCCAGTGCGAACTGAGGCGGCGTTCGACGATCGCTCGCAGGGTATAACCGACGCCGCTCGAAGAGCTGCCGTCCTCGACGGCGAACTTATCGGGCAGTGAATCCGGGATCAGCCCCTGCAGCGGATAACGGCGTTGGCTGTCGGTTTTCGAATGGGACAGCGAAACCGAGCCGCCCAACTCCCATGACCAGTTCTCGGTGCGCTGACGATAGTTGACCGGCAGCGCCAGCGACAGATATTGCTGCGGGCTGTAATAGCCGCCCTGTCCCAGCGAATAGCCGCTCAAATCCTTCTGGTAGTGCCACAGCATGGTATTGAGCCCAACGCTCAGGCGGCGATTGTCTTCGTTGATCAGCTTGTAGTAATAGCCGGCCATCAACCGCTGCCGCTGGTTATCCGCCACGTTCTTGCCGGTAATCTGGTGCGCGCTGAGATCGGCCCACACGCCGTTCGCCTCGCCGCGATCGTAGCTGGCACTCAGGCTGACGCCGGTGGCGCGCACGCCGCCCCAGGTGGTGCCGGTGTTCGGATCTTTGGCGCCGCCGAACGCCAGCAGCGAGCTGGAGATCGGCCGCCGCGAGGCCGCCAGCGTCCAGCCGATGTGGTTCCAGTCGCCGCTGTAGGCCAGGCCGCCGGTCCAGTCGACCACCTCAAAGCCCATAGGCGTCGTGCCGATGTCGGCGGCCCAGCGATCGTTTTTCCAGCCGGCCGCCACGCTGGTGCCGGTGGTTTTCTGGTGTTCATCGCCGCGGCACCCTTGCGTATTGCAGGTACCGAAGGTCTCGTAGTATTTGCCGCTGCCGTCGGTCGAGAAGCGGCCGGCATCCAGCTGCACGGTGTCGGTACGCAAGAAGGCGCGCCCGTCATACAGCGGCATGTCCATCTGCAGCATGGTGTCGTGCGCGTTGAAATCGGAAATGCCGCCGGTGCCGCTCGAGCGCCAGTAATCGTGATCGAGCGTGACGTTCACGTCTTGCTGCCGATACAGATCCGCAGCGTCGGAGCGGATGCCGCGTTTCAGCCAGTCATCGCTCGGATTATTGCGCGTCAAATAGGTGTAGCTGTCATTGTCCTGCGGCAGGGTCGGCGTGATGCCGCCGGCCACCATCGCCTGCCGATAATCCTGCTGCGCCCGCTCCGGCTGCTGCTGAGCCTGTTCCAGACGGGCGGCGTCGCGGTAGATCAGCGCCTTGGTCTGTCCGACGGGCTCCGAAGCCGCCGCCGTTTTCAACCGGCTGAACAGCGCATCGGCCTGCTGCGGATCGCCGACCGCACTCCAGGCGTTGGCGACCCGCCGTTGGCTGTTGAGCGAAGCGTCTTGCGGCTGCGGTTCGGTTTTCAGCCGCTGGCGCGCCGCGTCCAGATCCCCTTGCGCCACATAGGCTTCGATCTCGCCCAGCTGCGCATCCGGGTTGTTCGGTTCGCGCCGTTTCACCCGCTGATAGTCGTCCAGCGCCGCCGCATACTCCCCGCGCGCCAGCGCCCAGTCGGCGAGCAGTAAATCGATGCGGGTGTCCGCCGGCTGCCGGCGCAGATAGGCTTCCGCCGCCGGTTCGTCACCGGCCGCCCGCAGCCGTTCGGCCTGTTCGATTATCGCCTGCATTTTCAGCCGCTGCGCCAGTTCGCGCATGTTGTCGTTCCATTGCGCCGCAGGCAGCGTATTGAGCTGCGCCAGCGCCTGCCGGTCGCGATCGCTGCCGGAAAGATAGAGCGCATAGGCGTAGGTCAGCTGCGGATTGGCGTGCTGACGCTGCGCCAGCTGCCGGAACAGAGCGTCCGCCTGCTGCGGCTGCCCGGCCTGACGCAGCGCCTGCGCGTAGCGATAGGTCAGCCAGACATCGTCGGGATCCATCGCCTGAGCGCGGCGATAGATGTCCGCCGCCTGCTGCCACTGCTGCTGCGCCGCCAGCGCCTCCGCCTGCTGTTTCAACATATCGAGCCGCAGCCTGTCGAGGGTGCTGCGCAGCTTGGCCTGTTGGCTGCGCGGCAGGCCGTTGAGGTAGGCCAGCGCTTTTTCCGGCGACTGACGTTGATAGAGATTCACCAGGCCGCGCAGCGCGCTGCCGTTGCCGGGGTCGCGCCGCAACGCCTGCTGATAAAACCCTTCCGCCGCGGCGTCATCCTTGCTCGCCACCGCCACATCGCCCAGGCCGATAAACGCATCGCCGTCGCTGTCGTCGAGCTGGCGCGCCTGCTGATATTTCTGCCGGGCCAGCGCGAGATTGCCGGCCTTGAGCGCTTTGTCGCCCTCGTCGATCGCCAGCCAGTAGCCGGTGCTCTTGATCAGGCTTTGCCATTTGCTGCTGCCGTAGCCGCTCTTGTCGGCGGCCAGCGCCTGGCGGAACAGTTTCAGCGCCTGCGGGCGGTTACCGGCGCGCGAATAGGCCTGGCCGAGTGCGCCCAGCACCTCGGCGTCGTTCGGCGTCGCCGCCAGCGCCTTTTGCAACGCCGGAATGGCCGCCCGGCTGCCGCCTTTATCCACCTGCGCCAGGCCGCGCACCCGCGCCTGATAAGCCGGATCGGCCAACAGTTTCTGCTGTCTGGCCAGTTCTTCACGGGCGCTGGTCGCCTGATCGCCGGTATCGAACACGCCGAGGAAACGGTTGAGCGCCGCCACGCTTTGCGCGTTGACCGGCATCGCTTTGACCTTGTCCAGCCACAGGTCGGCGGCATCACCGCGCCCGGCCGGATCGGCGGCGATCTTCTGCAGCAGCTCATAGGCCTGCGCGTCCTGGTTCTGACTGAACAACATGCGCGCCAGCGACATGCGCAGCGCCACGTTGCCGGAATATTGCTGATCCAGCGCCTGCAGCTGCTTCAACGCCTTCGCCTCCTGCCCCGGCAAACGCGCCACCAGCCGCCAATACTCTACCGCCAGATCGAGCGTCGGTGGCTCGCCGTGGAACAACGCATCGTACTGCGCCTTGGCCTCCGGCAGCCGGCCGGCGGTCGCCATCAGGCGGGCCTGCTGCAGCTTTTGCCGGGTTTCCGGCTGGGTCAGCAACATGTTCATTTGCGCCTGGCGATAGGCGCTGGACTGCGGCGCGAGGGTTTTCAGCTTGTCCAGCTGCTGTTGCGCCAGCGCCATGTTGCCCTGCCGCAGCGCCAAACGCATGCGCGCGGCGATCACGTCCGGGTTATTCGGATCCATCAGTTCGAGCCGGTACAGCGACTGGCGCACCAGATCGTCCTTGTTGCCGGCCTCGCCAATGCGTACCTGCTCCAGCAGCCACTGCTCCGGGGCCACGGCCTCCGCGGCGCGCGCCTGCGGCAGCATCGCCAGGCTCAGCGGAATCAAATTCAGCCAGTTTATTTTGAAGTTGTGCATTGGCCGTCCCACGAGGGTTGCAATTCACCCTGTCGATTAAAGCGATAGCGTTGTTGATCCCACCCCTGACCGAACAGCGTCAGCGAGGCGCTGAAATAAGCGTCGTCACCCGGCGGATGTTCGCTGATGCGTTGCCGCTGTGTCGCCAGCGTCTCGGCCTGCGTCGCCAATATCGGCAGCATCGAGGCGGAAAAGCCGACCGGGCCGTCACCGGTGGTTTTGCCGCTGGCCGTATCGGTTTTCTCCGGCGGCACGCCCTGTTTGGCGGTGAGCTGCGCCATCGGCTGGAAGCGTGCGAGCAGCGCCGCCTTATACTCATCGTCGTCCGCCAGCATGCCGGCCCACAGATAGACCCGAATAGCGTCGTAGCTGCCAACGTTCGGCTTGACGGTATCCGGCTGCCAGCCGGCACCGACCCGCCACACCACCCAGTCCGGCGAGAAGCCGTGCGGCGCGGTGTCCAGCCACAGCCGCTGATTGACCTGGCGCATCGCGCGCCACGGGCCGTTCAGCGCCGCAAAACGCGCCAGCAGCTGCGGCGGCAGGTAGCTGGGGTTCAGCCGCCAGCGATCTTCCGCCACGAACCCGACTTTGCCCGGCAACAGCATCAGACCCAGGCCGGGAATGTCGGCCACTTCCTCACGGCCGATGCGTTGCAGCAGCAGCGTCCCCAGGGTTTGATAACGCCGGCTTTTCCACAGGCGGCCGGCTTCGAGCAGGTTGTAAGCTATCCACAGATCGGCATCCGACGCCGAGTTGGCGTCCAGCACCTTCCACTGCTTGTCGTCGCTCTCGCCCCACAGCCAGGCGGGCAAACGGGCGCTGAGATCGCCCGCCGCCAGGTTGTTCTCCGTCCAGGCCAACAGCCGATCGAAGGTCGGCCGGTCGTTGGCCACCAGGGCGAAGAACAGGCCGTAACTCTGTCCCTCGGAGGTGGTGATTTTGTTCGGGCTGCTCGGATCGATCACCCGCCCCTGCGGGCTGATGTAGTACTGCTTGTACTGTTGCCAGCCCGGCCACTCGCAGGCCGCCGCCGCGCTGAACGCGCACAGCAGCAGCATGCCGAGCGACAGGCGTTGCAGCATCGCGCTCACCGCCGTTAATCCCGATCTTCAGGCGCCAGACGACGCCGGCTGAAGGCCTTCAGGCCGCGCCACAGCATCAGCCCCAGGATCACCACCAGCACCACCGCGATCACCGCCAGCAGTACCGGATGGGTGGAGAGGGCATACCACAGCCGCTCCCACCACGGCAGGTGGCCGACATAGTAAATATCGCCGACGCGCAGGCTGTTGACCCCCGATTCGCGGATCACCGCCACCGAACCAAACACCGCGGCGCGCTTGCCGCTGTCCAGCAGGGCATTGTTGAGCAGCTCATAGCCGCGCGGGCTGTCCGCCAACAGCGCCACGATGCTGCGTTGGTCGTTGAACGGCGACTGTACGCCGATGATCGCCGACATTGCGCCCTCGGAGCTGACGGTGGTCTTGCTGTCCGGCTTGGTGTCCTCTGCCAGCACTTCCGCACTCGGCAGCGGCGGCTGCCGCGTCGGCTGTTTCACCCAGCTTTGTGTCGCGTCCACCAGCAGACTGATTTTCTTGTCGTCGCGCAGCTCCGGCGGAATGGTGCCGACCATCAGGATGTCGTCGTCGCGATCCTTGGCCTGCGACCAGTCGTCGCTCAGCGTGAAGGCCAGTGCCGGATAACCGGTTTGCGCGCCGATCACGCCCAGCGCGTTCAGCAGCGCGCTGACCTGCGCCGGCTGCGGTTTCTGGTTCACCAACACCAGCGTTTGCGACAGATCCGCCAGGCGGCTGAACGGGAAGCCGGCGTTGGCGAAAGCGCGCAGGTCCGGCATCGCCATAAAGTGGCGGTAGCCGGAGAAATCGATGGTAGACGCGCCGTCGATCACCGCGTGGTTTTGCGTGAAGGAGTAGGTTTCGCAGCGCCCTTCCGCGCCGCTGGCCAGCAGCGTGGTGTAATCGAAGTCAAAGCGCAGCTGGTTGGTGGCCCCGAGCCGCAGCGCCGGAATGCTGACGTTTTTGTCGGAATCGAGCAGCCCCTGCGTCAACGGCAAGCGCAGCAGCTGTGCGCCCTGTTCGTGTTCCGGCACCAGCGAGTAAGCCTGCACGAACTGGTTGTTCAGACTGACGCTCAGCCGCGAACCGTCCTGAATGCGCGGCGCGGTATAACGGTATTTCAGGTGCATGTCGATGCCGGTGCTGCGGATCAGGAACAGATCCGGCGGCAGGTTCATGGTCAGCGAGATCGGGCCGGGCTCGATGCCGCTGGTTTGCAGCTGTTCGGCGTATTGCTGCAGCTCGGCGAAGGTCATCGGCCGATCGGTGCGCACCCAGTTCGGCGCGTCGTAAGGCTGGCGCGGCGCGAGCTGCTCCACCTTGTCCACCGTCACGTTCTGGCCGCGGAACAGGATGTTGCCCTGTGCGATGCCCTTCACCGCGGTGATCAAATCGTTGTCGTCACGCCCCTGAATCAGCAGCAGTTTGACGTACGGATTGTCGGGGTGGCTGATCATCTCCACCGTCGGGCCGTTGACCGCCGGATAATCGCGCAGGAAATCCGGACGCTGCGAGTTGGTGGCGAACACCACCGCGTGCTGCGCCGGCAGCGCGTTGTACAGCGTCGGGAAGGATTGCCCACGCCACTGCGCCTTGCTGCCGAACCAGGAGGCCAGAATGCCCGCCGCGCGCTGCTGGGCCAGATCCGGCTGGCCAGCGAACACCATCGGCAGCGTCAGCGGCCGATTATCGCGGCTGTCGAAGAACGGCTCAGGGAAGTGCGACAGCTCGTTTTTCACCGGTAGCGTCTGGAAACGCAGCTTCAGCGCGCTGGATTTGCTGACGTCGAGCCACAGCGAGGTGCTGGCCGGGTTTTCGCAGATATTCTGATAATGGCCGACGAACACCAGCCTGACGCGGTTAAAATCGGTGATATAGCGCGGATCGATCGCCATCTGGATGCGATTGGGCTTACCCAACTGCTCCTTGGCGATCGTGGTCACCCCCATCAGCTCGTCGTTCAGGTAGACCTTGACGTGCGACTCCACCGGGATCAGCGCCGGCGACGGCGTGAACTCCATATCGAGCATCGCCTGCGAGACCACCTCATCGCTGCGCACGCCGAATTCGATCTGCCCGTCGGGCCGGGTGCCGCGCAGAACAAAGGTGCCCGGCGGCGGCGCTATCTGCGCAAACGGCAGCGACACGTCGCGCACCGGCGCATTCGGATCCTGCGGCGCGGCGGTCGGCGGTGGCGCGGTCGCCGTATCGGCCGCCGCGGCGATCGGCGGCTGGGCCGCCACGGTCGGCGCGGTGGCGGTTTCGGCCTGCGACAGGGTGCTGATGCCTAAGGCCAGAGCAGTTAACCAGGTTATTTTTCTCGTCATCGTATCATCATCAATGTTGGAGCCTGTTCACCGGGCGAGTGAGCGGGCGGTTGAACTCGCAGCTAACCCACTGTTTCTTTTTGACCCAAGGTCGGATCCCTGCCGACGCCGCGTGGAATAAACGACACTACCCAGGCGGTCAGCGACGTGACCCCGACCAGCAGACCGCGCACCAGCGGCGGCGCGTAATCCGCCATGCGCACATAGCCCCGGAAGCCCAGCGCCAGCACGTCGCGCAGGCTTTCGATCGGCCGGTCTTCAGGGAACCCGTCCTGCCACAGCGCCCAGGTATCGGCGCGGGCGAAGGTGCACTGAATGAAATCGATGTGTTCACGGGTGGAGAGGTCGACCAGGCGCACCCCCACCTTGCTGCCGAAGGCGCGCGTCACCACGCAGGGGAAGCTGTACTCCTGCTGGCCGCGCTTGAGCAGCAGTGAGGCTTTGTCGCCGTCTTTCAACGCGTTTTCCACCCGCATTTCGATGCCCACCCCGCCGTCGGAATAATCGCGCAGCGTGCAGGGATACAGATGGCCGTCGGCGCGCGCGATCGCCGCCGGCATGGCGATTTCCACGCGGTGCGCCTGGCGCACCTGCTTGGCCTCCACCGCCACCGCCACCGCGCCGCCGAGAATGGTCATGTTGTACAACACCCACACCAGGCTGATGATCACCGTCATCACCTCGTCCGTCGGGCCATAGGCCAATCGCCAGACGCCAAACGCCAGCCCGGCCAGATTCAGGACCACCAGGAACATGTAAGGGCGGGTGATCACCCAGTCGACGTGCTCTTCCTCCACCAGCCCACCCTTGGCGGTGACGTTGAATTTGCCTTTGTGCGGATTGAACAGCGCCACCGTTGTCGGCCGCGCGATATACCAAGCCAGCACCGTTTCATAGATTTCGCTCCAGAACGAATGGCGGTATTTCCCCTGGATACGCGAGTTGGTCAGGCTGGCGTGGATCATGTGCGGCAGCACGTAAAGCGCGATCGCCAGCGCCGGCGCGAAGATGATGTAGGCATGCAGCAGCAAAAATGCCAGCGGGGCGGTGAGGAAGATCAGCCGCGGAATGCCCGACAGGAAGTGCAGCATGGCGTTGGCGTAGCACAGGCGCTGCGCCAGTTTCAGCCCCTTGCCCAGCAGCGGGTTGTCGAGCCGGAAGATCTGCACCATGCCGCGCGCCCAGCGAATGCGCTGGCCGATGTGTGCCGACAGGCTTTCGGTCGCCAGCCCGGCGGCCTGCGGAATGCGGATATAGGCCGAGGTATGTCCACGCCGGTGCAAACGCAGCGAGGTATGGGCGTCTTCCGTGACGGTTTCCACCGCGATGCCGCCGATCTCGTCCAGCGCGCTGCGGCGCAAGATGGCGCAAGAACCGCAGAAGAAGGTGGCGTCCCACATGTCGTTGCCGTCCTGCACCAGCCCGTAGAACAAGGTGCCCTCGTTGGGCGTCTGGCGGAAACGCCCCAGGTTGCGCTCGAACGGGTCCGGCGAGAAGAAGTGGTGCGGGGTTTGCAGCATCGCCAGCTTTTTGTCTTTGAAGAACCAGCCCATGGTCAGCTGCAGGAAGGAACGCGTCGGGACGTGGTCGCAGTCGAAAATCGCCACGAACTCGCCGGTGGCCTGTTTCAGCGCATTGTTGATGTTGCCGGCCTTGGCGTGTTCGTGGGTCGGCCTGGCGATGTATTTCACCCCCACTTCGGCGGCGAACGCCCGGAATTCGGGGCGATTGCCGTCGTCGAGGAGATAGATATTCACCTTTTCCTTCGGCCAATCGATGCCCAGCGCCGCATAGAGGGTGGGCTTCACCACCCCGAGGTCTTCGTTATAGGTCGGCACCATCAGATCGATGGTCGGCCAGGTGGTGCTGTCTTCGGGCAACGGCACCGGCTGGCGGTTAAGCGGCCAGATAGTCTGGAAATAGCCCAGCACCAGCACCACCCAGGCGTAGGTTTCCGCCACCAGCAGCAACAGGCCGCACACCAGGCTGAGCGGATCGTCCCAGTTCAGCGTGGCAGTATAACGCCACCACAGATAGCGACAGGAGACGGTCAGCGACAGCACGATCAGCATCAACGCAGGCAAACGCCCCGGCACCCGGCGCACCACCATCGCGATCCCCCACAGCAACACGACGAATACGAACTGCGCCGACAGATCGAACGGTTGCGAGATACACAGCATGGCGAGGATCGCCGCCAATACGCCGACCAGAATAAACAGCGCGCGCCGCAATCCACGGTTCATGCGGCCGAGGCGCTCTACCGAGCGCTGTTCCACACCGGCGTTTTTCAGCCGCTGCGGCAGGCCCTGCAGCCAATCGGCATAGCGCTGTTGCAGGCGGCGCCAACCGGCGAAATAGTCGCGCTGTACCGGCGCGCGGCCGCTGCGAAACAGCAGCAGCCACAGGCCCTGCAGCAGATAGCGCAGCGCATCCGCCGGGCGCGGGCGTTCGGCGGACAGATGCGGGAACCAATAAGCGCGGCCGGCGCGCACGCGCTGCCAGGCCGGTGACTCGAAGCGCAACAGCATCCACCCCAGCGCCACCAGCAGCGTGGCGAAAAAGGCCGTCAGCGCCGACGCGCCGTTGCGCCGATAGCCGCGGTAGCGCGTCTGCACCGCCTGACGCACCGGCGGCACCAGCAGCAGGCTCAGCACCCGGCTCATCGCGCAACGCCCCGCTTGAGGTTGATCAGACACCAGTTGGCCAGCGTCAGCACTTCATCCGCAGCCAGACTCTCGGGACGGTACTCGCCCAACGGCTGTTTGACCGCCAGCGCTTCCGCCAACGCTTCGTCGCGGTGGATCACCACCGGCAACAGGCCGCTCAGCGTTTGCAGCCACAGCTGATGCAGATCCTGCTGCAGCTGGCTGGCGGAGGAGTAGTGATTGACCAGGAAACGGCAGTCGTTCGGCAGCGTCTGCTGATGGAGCCGTACCTGACAGTTGGCGTCGGGGTTCAACAGCACGAACACGCTGTCGGCAAGCTGCAGCGCCTGCTGCGCCAGAACGCCGTCGCCGACCGGCACATCCAGCAGGATCCAGCGCTGCGGATCGCCGGCGATCAGTTGGCGCACATTGTCGCGCCAGCGTTCGGGCTGCTGCCGACACTGGTGCTGCACTTCCAGCCGTTCCGCCACATTCAGGCGACCAAACGGCAGAAAATCGAGGTTTTCACAATAACGCAGCGCGCCCTCCTGCCAGCCACCGCCGTCCTGTTCCGCGCGGGCCCAGCCGCGCGCCAGCTCGAACGGCGTGTTGAAATGCAGACGCAGCAGATTATCCGGCGTGAAATCGATCGCCAACACCGATTCACCCAGCTGCTGCAACGCCCAGGCGAGCGCCGCCGTGACCGACGTCGTCCCCATCCCACCCCGCAGCCCTTGCAGCGCAATCACCGGCATAGATCAGTGGCTCCCCGTGGTCAGCGCCAATTCGGCCAGCAGCGGCCAACGCGTCATCATTTGCGCCAATCGTTCCTGCCGCGAGATATCGACATAGCTTAATTTCGGCAATGAAAAAGCCTGGCTGAGCGCCTGCAGGTCATCCTGACTCTCCCCAGGCGCCGCTGCACGAAAATGGGTGGGTGCGTTATTCATTCTTCCGCCTTGGCGAAAATAGGCTATGTTAATTAACTATAGCAACGATACAAAAAGAGACAGGCAATAAGATGATTCTCAACAAATATTGTTGAATAGCGTCGGATATTTGTTATTGCCAGAGTAAAAATGGCTATCTTTAAATATAAACGCCTTTAGTCGGCTTTCAACGAAAGTAGAGCACACCCTATGGCGCACTCTTTTTCTCTAGGCATTCGGCAGATTTGGGAAGAGCTGTCGGTGATGCAGGCCCCCGGGCTTTATTGGATCAATATCGACAGGCAAAGCGACGCCGCGTTGCTGTGTCGCCAGGTCATCGCCGCCCAGCCGGCCACCCACAAAGTCGCCCTGATCTGCAGCGGCGATAAACCCGAAAGCTTGCTGGCCGAGCTGGCTTCGCCTGCTTTGCAAAAGCTGCCGCTGTATCAATTACCGGAGAAAAAAGCCGCGCTGACGCAGTTGAGCGACGATCTGATGCGCGCTCTACGGCCGCAACATCGCTTACTTATCCTGCTGGCCCACGCCAGCCTGTGGCAAACCTTCACCACCGAAGAGCTGCGCGAGTGGACGCGTACCCTCGCCGCCTGGCTGCGGCGGCAGGGCTGTACGCTGTTGATCCTCAGCCACGGCGGCGGCATCAATAAACTCAAGGGGCAGCTCAGCGCGCAGCATCGCATCCTGAACGGCCTGTCCAGCCTGCAATGGCAGCAGGACAGCGCGCAGTATCTGGTTAACTGGTGGAGCACCGAAAACGGCATCAATGCCAATCAGCTGCTGACGCTGTACGCGGCACAGGGCGGCTGGCAGGGTGAGGATGAAAATAGCCAACCCTCCCCCACCGCCTTGCGCAGCGACGAAGGCCTGTATCTGGCCGAGCGCAGCATCCTGGAAGGCGCGCCGCCGCTGTCCGCCAACTGGCAACTGCTGGAAAGCAACGACGAACTGGCGCAGCATGGCATGCTGCGGCTCTCGGCGACGTTGATTTTCGCGTTGTACCAAAGCGATCAAATCGATCACCTGGCGCACCAGATCCACACCCTGCGCCGCAGCCGCGGCAACGGGCTGAAAATCGCGGTGCGCGAGATGAGCGCCAGCCTGCGCTACAGCGACGAACGGCTGCTGCTGGCCTGCGGCGCCAACCTGATCGTGCAGCACGTCGCCCCGCTGTCGCGTTTTCTGACCATGCTGGAGGGCATCCAGGGGCAGCGCTTCTCACGCCATGTGCCCGCCGACATCGATGCGCTGCTGGCCGGTTTGCGCCCGCTGCAGCTCAAAGGCTATATGCGGCCGGAACCGTTCAGCCAGGCGGTGCTTTCGCTGATGGGCAACACGCTGCTGCCCGAGGACGGCAAAGGGGTGATGGTGGCGTTGCGCCCGGCCACCGGCCTGCGCGCCGAACAGGCGATGACCCTGTGCCACCTGCGGCGCTTCGGCGACGTGATGACCGTGGTGCAGGGGCGGCTGGTGTTGTTCCTCTCCACCTGCCGCATCAACGATTTGGATACCGCGCTGAAGTTCATCTTCCGCCTGCCGGTGGATGAAGCCTTCAGCAACCGGGTGGTGTGGCACCAGGACGTCGATATCATTTCGGAAATCAAGCGTATGGCCCAGGGGCGCTGGCAGATTTCGGCCACCGGCACCGCCGGCACCGCGCCGCGCCCCAGCGTGGCGGCGGCCGAGGTGCCCGCAGAACGGCGGCAGCCGGTCGCCTTCACGCTGTCGCTCGGCCCGCAGGAGGAACCGCATGCTGAACCTTAACGACATCGTGCAACTGATCCTGCTGTGCGCGCTGATCTTCATCCCGCTGGGCTACGCCTTTCACCGGCGTTTTCCGCATTTGCGTCAATACTGGCAAAACCTGTTGTTATCGCCGCGCTATTTGAAATCCGCCGGTTTGTGGGTGCGCACAGGCTCCTCATCTCAGATTAAACGTAAGAAGCAGCCATGAATCCAAACTCGAAGACGCAATCCGATAACGCTCTGTGGCGCTACTGGCGTGGGCTGGGCGGCTGGAACCTCTACTTTCTGGCCAAATTCGCCCTGCTGTGGTTCGGCTATCTGAATTTCCACGCGCTGCCAAACCTGGTGTTCATGGCATTTCTGCTGATGCCGATCCCCTCACAGCGCCTGCACCGCTGGCGCCACTACCTCGCTATCCCGATCGGCATCGCGCTGTTCTACCACGATACCTGGTTGCCGGGCATCAACAGCATTCTCAGCCAGGGATCGCAGCTGACCGGCTTCAGCGCCCAGTATCTGCTGGAACTGACCAACCGCTTCATCAACTGGCAGATGGTCGGCGCCGCCTTCGTGCTGATTATCGCCTACCTGTTCGTCGCACAGTGGATACGCGTCACGGTGTTCACCGTGGCGGCGCTGGTGTGGCTTAATATCGTCAACGTCGCCGGGCCGGCGATCTCACTGCTGCCCGCCACCACCACGGCCTCGGCCGGTGCCGCCAATACGCCGGCCACGCCCGCACCGGCGGCGGGGGACAGCGCGCCGGCAGACAGCCTGCCGCCGACCAGCGCCAACCTGACGGCCTACCTGAATCAGTTCTACGAGCGGGAAAAAGGCCGCGCCACCGCGTTCCCGGCCACCTTGCCCGCCGACGCCCAGCCGTTCGATCTGCTGGTGATCAACATCTGTTCGCTGGCCTGGGCCGATATGGAGGCGGTCAACCTGCAGAATCACCCGCTGTGGTCGAAGATGGACATCATGTTCGACAGCTTCAACTCGGCCACCGCCTACAGCGGCCCGGCGGCCATCCGCCTGCTGCGCGCCAGCTGCGGCCAGCTTTCGCATCACGATCTGTACCAGCCGGTGAACCAGCAGTGTTACCTGTTCGACAACCTGGCGAAGCTCGGCTTCAAGGAACAGCTGATGCTCGATCACTCCGGGGTATTCGGCAACTTCCTGAAAGAGCTGCGCGAACAGGGCGATATGCAGGCACCGCTGATGTCGCAGGCCGGCATCGGCAACGAGCTGACGTCGTTCGACGGTGAACCGATTTATAACGATCTCGAATTGCTGACCCGCTGGCTGGATCAGCAGCAAAAAGCCGGCGACGGCCGCACCGCCACCTTCTTCAACATCATTCCGCTGCACGACGGCAACCGCTTCGTCGGCGCCAACAAGAGCGCCGACTACCAACCGCGCGCGCAGAAGTTGTTCGATCAGCTGAACACCTTCCTCGATCAGCTGGAGAAATCCGGCCGCAAAGTAGTGGTGGTGATCGTGCCGGAACACGGGGCGGCGTTGGTGGGCGACAAGATGCAAATGTCCGGCCTGCGCGACATCCCCAGCCCGAACATCACCCATACGCCGGTCGGCATCAAACTGGTGGGCATGAAGGCGCCGCATCAGGGCAGTCCGTTGCAGATCAAGACGCCGAGCAGCTATCTGGCGCTGTCGGAACTGGTGTCGCGCCTGGTGGACGGCAAAGTGTTCAGCGAGTCCAGCGTCGACTGGCAGGCGCTGACGCAGGGGCTGCCACAGACCCCGGTCATCTCCGAAAATGACAACGCCATCGTCATGCAATATCAGGGCAAACCCTACATTCGCTTGAACGGCGGTGACTGGGTGCCTTATCCGCAATAAACGCGGCTTCATCAACCAAAGCACGCCGCCGGCGTGCTTTTTTTTAGGGTTTTTATAATAAAAAACGGTGGCGCTTATCGGGCAAAAAAACGTTATTAATAACAAGTCGTTAAATTCTATTATTCGACAATTATCAATATACGAAGATTCTTAAAAAATAACATTTACTAAACCTGGCGAGGACATTCATTAAAATAGCGGCTTATGACGACTGCTTATTGATCAACCCTTTGATTGAATAATAAAAAACGCCGGCATTATGCCGGCGTGAGTTTACGCAATGCCATCCGATGCCTTATGCCCCCGGATGTTCGTCCTGATCGACCGCGAAGCAGGCCACCATCTGCTCACCGTACTGCTTCAGCTGCGGCTGCAGCTGCACGCAGGTGCCGAAAGCGCGGCGGCAGCGGGCGTTGAACGCACAGCCCGGCGGCGGGTTCATCGGGCTGGGCAGTTCGCCGGTCAGCTTGATGCGCTCGCGGCGCATATCCGGGTTCAACCGCGGCGTCGCCGACAGTAGCGCCTGGGTGTAAGGATGGCGCGGGTTGTTGAAGATCGCCTCTTTGCTGCCCTTTTCCACGCAGCGACCGAGGTACATCACCATCACCTCGTCGGCGATGTGTTCCACCACCGACAGATCGTGCGAGATGAACACATAGGACAGCCCCAGCTCCTGCTGCAGATCCATCATCAGGTTCAGCACCTGCGCGCGCACCGACACGTCCAATGCCGACACCGGCTCATCGGCGATCACCACGTCCGGGTTCAGCATCAGCCCGCGGGCGATGGCGATACGCTGACGCTGGCCGCCGGAGAACATGTGCGGGTAGCGGTCATAATGCTCGGTCTTCAGGCCGACCTTCGCCATCATCTCCAGCGCTTTTTCCCGCCGTTCGGCGGCGCTGAGCGAGGTATTGATCAACAACGGCTCCTCGAGGATCTGCCCGACCTTCTTGCGCGGGTTGAGCGATCCGTAAGGATTCTGGAACACGATTTGGATCTTCTGACGCCGCAGTTTCTCGGCCGAGACGTCCGGCTTCAGCAGATCCTGCCCCTGGTAGTACAGCTCGCCGCCGGTCGGCACTTCGATCATCGTCAGCAGGCGGCCGAGCGTCGATTTGCCGCAGCCCGATTCGCCGACCACCGCCAGCGTTTTGCCGCGCTCCAGGGTGAAGGACACGCCGTCGAGCGCCTTGACCAGCCGCTCCGGCGCGAACAGGCCCTTTTTCACCGGGTAATGCTTCTTCAGGTCAATCGCCTGCAGTAAAGGTTGATTCTGGCTCATACGGTCGGCCTCCCCGCATCATCCAGCGGTGTGTGACATTTAACCTGACGGCCGGGAATGCTGCGCAGTTCCGGCTCCTCGTTACGGCAGCGCTCGTTGGCGTACGGACAACGCGGATTGAGCAGGCAGCCGGTCGGGCGATCGTATTTGCCCGGCACCACGCCCGGCAGCGAAGCCAGCCGCGCCTTGTCGGCGGCAAACTCCGGCAGCGCGCGCAGCAGTGCCTGGGTGTATGGGTGGCGCGGCGCGCGGAAAATCTCCGCCGCCTTGCCGGATTCCACCACCTGGCCGGCGTACATCACGATGATGTGATGCGCGGCTTCCGCCACCAGTGCCAGATCGTGGGTGATCAGCAGCAGCGCCATGTTTTCGCGCTGCTGCAGGTCCAGCAACAGCTCGATGATCTGCGCCTGGATGGTCACGTCGAGCGCGGTCGTCGGCTCATCGGCGATCAACAGCTTCGGCCGACAGGCGATGGCCATGGCGATCATTACGCGCTGGCTCATGCCGCCGGAAAGCTGGTGCGGGTATACGTCCAGCCGCGAAGCCGGATCGGGAATGCCGACCTGCGTCAGCAGATCGATAGCGCGCTGGCGGCGTGTGCGACGGTTGCCGCCCTGATGCACCTTCAGCGCTTCCATGATCTGATAACCGACGGTGTAGCACGGGTTCAGGCTGGTCATCGGATCCTGGAAGATCATCGCCACTTCGGAACCCACCAGCTGGCGGCGCTCCTTTTCGGAGATCTTGCGCAGATCCTGGCCGTTGAACTCCAGCTTGTCGGCCATCACCTTGCCGGGAAAATCGATCAGGCCCATGATCGCCAGCGAGCTGACGGATTTGCCGGAGCCGGACTCGCCGACGATACCGACCACCTGACCTTGATCCACGCTGTAACTGATACGGTCTACCGCGCGGAACGGGGTACCTTCGTCACCGAAGTGCACCGAAAGCTTGTCTACATTCAATAACGCCATCTCTCTCGTCCTCTGTTACTGCTTGAGTTTGGGGTCGAGAGCGTCACGCAAACCGTCCCCCATCAGGTTAAATGCCAGCACCGTCAGCAGGATCGCCACGCCGGGGAAGGTCACTACCCACCAGGCGCTTTGCGCGAACTGCAGCACGTCGGAGAGCATGGTGCCCCACTCCGGCGTCGGCGGTTGCGCGCCCATGCCCAGGAAGCCGAGAGCGGCCATGTCCAGAATGGCGTTCGAGAAACCGAGAGAAGCCTGAACGATCAAGGGCGCCAGGCAGTTAGGCAGAATGTTGACGAACATCTGACGCAGCGCACCGGCGCCCGCCACCCGCGAAGCGGTGACGTAATCGCGGTTCACTTCCGCCAGCACCGCCGCGCGCGTCAGACGCACATAGTGCGGCAAGGCAACGAAGGTCAGCGCCAACGAGGCGTTGACGATCGACGGCCCGAATACCGCCACCAGCACCAACGCCAGCAGCAGGCTCGGCAGGGCCAGCATGATGTCGACGACGCGCATGATCACCGCGTCCACCGCGCCGCCGAAGTAGCCGGCCAGCAGGCCGAGCACCACACCCATGATCAGCGACAGCACCACCACCAGGCAGCCGACCAGCAGCGACAGGCGCGCACCGTACATCAGGCGCGACAGCACGTCGCGGCCCACGTCGTCGGTGCCGAGGAGATATTGCCAGCTGCCGCCCTCTTGCCACACCGGCGGCTTGAGCAGCGCGTCGCGGAACTGGTCCGCCGGCGCATGAGGCGCCAGCACCCCGGCGCCGAGCGCGATCACCAGCATCAGAACGATATACACCAGGCCGACCACGGCCCCTTTATTGCGCTTGAAATAGTGCCAGAACTCCTGAAACGGGGTCATTGGCTTCGGCGCACCTTTAACTGCAGACTCAGTGATTTGAGACATGAGAGCGCCCCTTATTTCTTGTGGCGAATACGCGGGTTGACCACGCCGTAGAGCACGTCTACCAGCAGGTTAACCAGAATGATCATACAGGCGACCAGCAACACCCCGCCCTGCACCACCGGGTAATCGCGGCGCTGCAGCGCGTCGATCAGCCAGCGGCCCAGTCCCGGCCAGGAGAAGATGGTTTCGGTCAGAATGGCGCCGGCCAGCATGGTGCCGACCTGCAGCCCGATCACCGTCACCACCGGCAGCAGCGCGTTGCGCAGCGCGTGAACGACGATCACCCGCATGCGGCTCACGCCCTTGGCGCGCGCGGTGCGGATATAGTCTTCGCCCAACACTTCCAACATCGAGGAGCGGGTCATGCGCACGATCACCGCCAGCGGGATGGTGCCCAGCACGATGGCCGGCAGGATCATGTGCATCACCGCGTCGATAAAGTCGCCCGGCTCGCCCCAGATCAGGGTGTCTATCAGCATGAAGCCGGTCAGCGGATGGCTGTCGTCGAGGAATACCGTGTCGCTGATGCGCCCCGACACCGGCGTCAGGTTAAGCTGCACCGACACCAGCATGATCAGCATCATGCCCCACCAGAAAATCGGCATCGAATAGCCGGTCAGCGAGATGCCCACCGCCGTGTGATCGAACACCGAGCCGCGTTTGACCGCCGCCAGCACCCCGACCGGGATGCCTACCAGCACCGCGAAAAGCATCGCGCAGAAGCCCAGCTCCAGCGTGGCCTGAAAGCGCGGAACGAACTCGCTCCAGACGGAGATGCGACTTTTGAGTGAGGTGCCCAGATCGCCGTGCAGCACGTTGGACACGTAGGAGAAATATTGTTGATAGAGCGGCTTGTCCAGCCCCATTTCCGCCATCAGCTGCGCGTGGCGCTCGGCGGAGATACCGCGTTCCCCGGCCATGATGGTCACCGGGTCGCCGGGGATCATATGGACGAATGCAAAAGTCAGCAAGGTAATGCCGATAAACGTTGGGATAACTAACCCCAAACGTCGGAGTATGAACTGCAACATATCCCGAACTCTCTGTATCAATGCCCGGCAGCTCATCGTCCGCCAGGCTTATTAACGCTCACATGCCTTTGAACGATTCGACGGCCATACGCCGGAGACTGGTCAGCAGGGGCGCAAACCTGTTGCGCCCCTGCAAGTCCATTCGTGCGTCTCCGGTAAAGCGGTCGAAATCAGTCTACAGAGACATTCTCGAAGTGATGCTTACCGAGCGGATCCACGACGTAGCCTTTCACTTCCTTACGCACAGGCTCGTACACGGTGGAGTGTGCGACAATCAGCGCCGGAGCCTGATCGTGCATCACCACCTGCGCCTGTTTGTACAGTTCGATGCGCTTGTCGTGGTTGGATTCGGCGCGCGCCGGTTGAATCAGATCTTCAAACGGCTTGTAGCACCAGCGGGAGTAGTTGGAGCCGTCTTTCGCCGCCGCACAGCTGAACAGCGTGGCGAAGAAGTTATCCGGATCCCCGTTGTCGCCGGTCCAGCCCATCATCACCGTCTGGTGCTCGCCCGCTTTGGCGCGCTTGAGGTATTCACCCCACTCATAGGTCACGATTTTGGCTTTCACGCCGATCTTGGCCCAGTCGGCCTGGATCATTTCCGCCATGCGGCGCGCGTTCGGGTTGTAAGGACGCTGTACCGGCATCGCCCACAGGTCGATGCTGAAACCGTCGGCCATGCCCGCTTCTTTCAACAGTGCTTTCGCCTTGGCCGGATCGTAAGCGTAATCCTTCACCGCGTCGTTATAGCCCCACATGGTCGGCGGGATCAGGTTCTTGGCCGCCTGGCCCGCGCCCTGATAAACCGCATCGATGATCGCCTGCTTGTTGACCGCCATGGTCAACGCCTGGCGCACTTTCAGGTTATCCAGCGGCTTTTTCTCGACGTTGAACGACAGGTAACCCACGTTCAGGCCCGGCTGTTCCATCAGGTTGATGGACTTATCTTGTTTCATGCGGGCGATATCGGCCGGGTTCGGGTACGGCATCACCTGGCACTCGTTTTTCTGCAGTTTGGCGTAACGCACGGAGGCGTCAGGCGTGATGGAGAACACCAGGCGATCGATCTTCGGCTTGGTGCCCCAGAAACCGTCGAACGCCTTGTACAGGATCTTGGAGTCTTTCTGGTATTGCAGCAGCTGGAACGGCCCGGTGCCGATCGGGTTTAGGTCGACTTTTTCCGGCGTGCCGGCTTTCATCATCACGTCGGCGTATTCTGCGGACAGGATGGACGCGAAGTCCATGCCCAGGTCAGCCAGGAACGGCGCTTCCGGGCGGTTCAGCACGAAGCGCACGGTGTTGTCGTCCACTTTTTCGATCTTGGCGATCAGCTTAGGCATGTCCATGCCTTCAAAGTATTCGTAACTGCCACCGGACACTTTGTGATAGGCGTTGTTCGCATCCAACTGGCGTTCAAAGGAGAACACCACGTCGTCGGCGTTGAAATCACGCGTCGGTTTGAAGTCTTTATTGCTCTGCCACTTCACGCCTTTGCGCAGGTGGAAGGTGTAGGTTTTGCCGTCTTCGCTGACGTCCCACTTCTCAGCCAGGCCCGGCTGCAGTTCGGTGGTGCCGATTTTGAATTCGACCAGGCGGTTGTAGATCGGTACCGAGCTGGCGTCGTAGGTGGTGCCGGAGGTGAACAGCTGCGGGTTGAACCCTTCCGGGGAACCTTCAGAACAGTAAACCAACGTCTTGGCCTGTACGCTGGCCGCCACGGTCAGCGCGATCAGCCCAATACCGAATTTCAGAATCCCCGATTTACCCAAGGAACGTGTCATCGTTAGTGCTCCATTGTGTGATGTGATGTGTGTAATTGCCGCCAGACCTGTATTTTTTATTGCGTGGCCTGTGCGATCGGCGCCCGAAGGCAGAAGGCGTACGAGGAGAGAATGCCGGATGGAACGCATCGCGGCGGGGACGTCTGAGCGCGTGGAATTCACTCAAACAACTCTCGCTCTTACCCCTGAGGCTATCAAGTTGCCAACTGTTTGGGGTGTCGTCAATATAACCAGTGGGGATTTACGCAGACTGTGAGAAACAGCAAACAAACATAAAAAAAACCTTTTGTTAACAGTTCCAGCATGAAAATTTATGCTAAGCGGTCATTTTTAGCGCATTGGTCTGACCCTCACAAACTTACTGGTTTTTAACTCCGTTAAAAAACCCCAAAACTTTGTTGCTGAATGATGAATATCTGAACGGTTATTTTTGTGATCGCCGTTAAAGACAGGAGGAAATGCTGAGGGATTACCCAAAAGGGTGAGTCCGATGAGCGCGTTTTGCACCGGACAGGCCCACAATCTCTGCGGCGTAAAAAAACTTTCGGCGGTGAAAAAGCCGGGGGCGAAAGGATATCCCCCGGCAACGCACTGCAACCGATTATTGAACGCCGGCGCTGTTGCCCAGGCTGGCGTTCATGCTGTTGAGAATATCGCCGTTGTCCGCGTCGATCTCCCAGGAGAACAGGCCACCCAACTGCTTATCCAACACGTACTGGCCTTTGGCCTGCACCGAGCGGGCATCGTCGAAGGTGATCAGATCGCCGGTGGAAGGCTTGAACACGTAAGGCGCTTCCGCCGTGGCGTCGTAGGTGTACTGCCACTCGCCGCTCATGAACTGGCTGGCGATTTGGCGGTAGTCCACGATGCCGTTCTCCCAGGTGCCTTTTACCGGCCCGGTGGCGGTACCGGTGAACGGAATATTGTTCTGGTAGCCGTTCACCCCGGTCCAGCCGCGGCCATACATGGCGGTGCCGACCACGATCTTGCCCGGCTTGACGCCCTGCGCCAGCAGCGCATTGACGCCGTTCACCGTCGTATAGGCAGTGTCCGGTTTCCAGGCAGGCGCATTCAGCGCGGTCTGATGCCCCAGGTTCTTCAGATCGAAGGCGCCGTAGAAGTCGTAGCTCATCAGGAAGATGTGATCCATCGAGTTCTGTGCGACGTTGTAAGCCACCTTGTCGATCTTGTCCTTGCCGGCGCTGATGGCGGAGGTTAGCTCATACTTGCGGCCGGTTTCCGCCGACAGCTGATCCAGCATCGCCCGCAGCTCTTTCATCAGCAGCACATAGGTTTCCCCGTCTTGCGAGCTGCCCAGGTTAGGGTTAGCGCCTTTGCCGCCCGGGAACTCCCAGTCGATATCCACACCGTCGAAGAACTTCCAGGTCTGCAGGAACTCTTTCACCGAGCCGACGAAGCGATCGCGCTTCACCTTGTCACCCATGAAGAAGAACGGGTCGGACAACGTCCAGCCGCCGATCGACGGCAGAATTTTCAGGTCAGGACGCGCCTGCTTCAGCGCCATCAGCTGGCCGAAGTTGCCCTTGTAGGGGTCATCCCAGGCGGTGACGCCCTTCTGCGCTTTTTGCAGCGCGGCGAACGGATCGTGGATCGAGACTTTGAAGTCCTCCCGGCCCTGACAGGAGCGCTGCAACGCCTGGAAACTGCCTTCGATCTCTTTCAGGCTGTCGTTGATGCCGTTGCCGCCGCAGATCGGGATAAAGCCGTACAGCAGGTGGGTCAGGTTTTGCGCCGGGATCTTGTCGACGGTGAAATTGCGCCCGTAAACGCCCCACTCGACGAAATAAGAACCGACGACTTTGCCGGAGTTTTGTTTATAAGGTTTGTTCTTTTCCAGCAGCGGCTCTTTCAACGGCGCCAAATGGCTACCGTCGGTATCGGCCACCACAATTTCGGTGGCGTCGCTGGCGGTGCAGCCGTCGGCATTACACAGTGCCACCTGCATTTGATAACGGCCGCCTTTATTCACTTTAAAATTCGCCGTACCGGAAGAACCGGTTGAAGGGCCGCTCCACGCCTCTTTGCCATTTAATAAAATTTTTGCCGTCGTGCCGGTGTCGCCATTCCATAAATTCCAGGAGACAGAAACGTCGGCGGCATTTTTTACCTTCACCAGATTATTATAAGCGGTGGCCGCCTGATCGACTTCGACAATGGCGAACTTGGTGTTGCCCCAGGCGATGGTCGGCTTGCCCGGCGCGGCGGCCTGCGCCGCGGAACACAGCGTACTGCCGATCAACAGCGCCAACAGCGGTTTATTAAATTTGCGCATAACTGATTCCTTTATTCCGAGAGGATAAACATAAAAGAGTTAATCGTCGCTACGCATTGCCGAAGCGAAAAAATTCCGCAATAATCCACGAAGATTAACGTTAATAAATAATCAGGGTATTTCCCACGCGACGGGAATAAGAGTTCCCGCGTTGTCCATTTAGACTATAGGTAAAAAAAACGTGAAAACAAGAGCGCTATCAATCGGGTTTTATTTGGCAAGTATGAATTTATTTAAACATGAAAATAAGAACCTAATGGGAATAAGGAGTGTGAATTAATTAAGCGTAAAGGATAAATATATTTCACGAGGACGGCAGATTGAGGCACGCCATAAAGCGAAGCCGGTCGTAGCGAGGAGGTACTCATCCTCATAAACGACAGGCGAAAAAAAACCTGCTTTAAAAAGCAGGTTTTTCGAATGGTGGTCGGCGAGAGAGGATTACGCGCATCTTTGATGCGCGCCCTGCGGGCCGTTGCTAAAGCAACGTTGTCTCGCTTCGCGAGGCTCGAACCTCCTGCGGAGGTACTCATCCTCATAAACGACAGGCGAAAAAAAAACCTGCTTTAAAAAGCAGGTTTTTCGAATGGTGGTCGGCGAGAGAGGATTCGAACCTCCGACCCACTGGTCCCAAACCAGTTGCGCTACCAAGCTGCGCTACTCGCCGATGCGGGGCGCATCTTACTGCTGGCGGTTATAGGCGTCAATCACTTTTTTGCCCCTGCATTTCAAGTGATGATAAAAGCGCCATAATGCGCTGCGCCGGGGGCTGCGCAGCGCATTTTACTCAGGCGTTGGCCGGTTTCAGTGCCGGCGTCTGCGCACGCAGGAACGGCAGCAGGAACAGCGCTGACAGGCAAGCGGCGATGGAAATCACCACGAAGAAGCCGTTCCAATGCCAAATCTCCATCACCCGTGCAATCGGGTAGCCGGACAGCGCCGCGCCCAGGTAGGCGAACAGGCCGACGAAACCGGTCGCCGCGCCCGCCGCATCCTTGTGCGAGCACTCCGCCGCCGCCATGCCGATCAGCATCTGCGGGCCAAAGATGAAGAAGCCGATGGCGAAGAAGCAGCAGGCCTGCAGCAGGTAGGTCACGCCCGGCATCAGCCACAGCGCCGCCACCGACAGGAAGATACCGATGGCGAAGATCAGGTTCATCGGGCCGCGGTTGCCGCGGAACAGCTTATCGGAACCCCAACCGGCCACCAGTGAACCGATAAAACCGCCCACTTCAAACAGCGAGATGGCTGAGTTGGCGGTCATCAGCGAATAGCCCTTTTCCTGCGTCAGATAGAGGTTGCCCCAGTCGTTGATCGCGGTGCGCACGATATACACCAGCACGTAAGAAACCGCCAGCAGCCAGATGTACTTGTTGGTCAGCACGTAGCGTTTGATGATCTCGCGGTTGCTCAGCCCCTGGCCTTCCGATTCCTGCACCAGCTCCATGGCGTCGTTACGCCATTTGCCGACGCTCGGCAGCCCCAGGGTGGATGGCTTGTCGCGCAGGCGCCAGCACATCAGCAGGCCAAGCACCACGCCGATGATACCGGGAATGATCATGCCGTAACGCCAGCTGAAGTGCAGCGAGATAAAGCCCACCAGCAGCGGGATCAGCGCCCCACCAACGTTGTGCGAGGTGTTCCAGATCGCCCACCAGCTGCCGCGCTCGGAGCGCGAATACCAGCTGGTGAGGATTTTCGAGCACGGCGGCCAGCCCCAGCCCTGGAAGAAGGCGTTTAGGATCCACAGCGTGCCCAGCATCAGCAGCGACGAGCTGAGGCCGAAGAAGATATTCAGCACCCCGGTCATGATCAGACCCAGCCCCATAAAGTAACGCGGGTTGGAGCGATCGCTGATCATGCCGGAAATGAATTTCGAGCAGCCGTAGGTGATGTAGAACAGCGTGCCGAGGATGCCGACGTCGGACATCGTCAGGCCCAGATCGCTCAGCATCGCCGGCATGATGAAGTTGAAGCTTTTGCGCGTGAAGTAAAACGCGGCGTAGCCGATGTACATGGTGCACATCAGCTGGATGCGCCAGTATTTGTAGCTGGCGTCGATCTGCCGTTGATCGGTGACCTGCGGCGCGTCCGAGCGGCTTTTAAGGAAAGACCACATGTGGAACCTCAGAGGATTGAATAAAGTGCCGCTATGATGCTCCCCGCGCGCGCGGGAGGCTTACGCCAGATTCCCGACGCGGTTAGGAGTTTTTCCTAGTTTTGCGCTTGCGCCGGTGAAACTGTGGGCAAGATCACACTCAAACAGGCGCCCCGTTCAGCGGTGAACCGCAGGCTGCCGCCGAGGGCGCTGATGCGCTCCTGCATGCCCCGCAGGCCGTACCCCGGCTGATGGTTGTCCGCATCGAAGCCCACGCCGTTGTCGCGGATGGTCAGGGCGATCAGTGGCGCGGCGCCTTTGCGCGGCTGCAGGCGCGCGTCCAGCTCCAGGCGGCTGGCGCCGGCGTGCCGGCACACATTGGTCACCCCTTCCTGACACACCCGATACAGCGTGATCTTCAGCGTTTCATCCAGCAGCTCGTCCGGCACCTGCCATTGCAGGCTGCTCACCAGCGACGCGTCCTGCGGCAGCGACTCCCGCAGCATCGCCGCCACCGCCGCCGACAGCGGCAGGTTGTTCAGCGCCGCCGGCCACAGTTGGGTCAGCACGTCGTGCACCCCGTCGTAGACCCGCAGCGCCAACGCATCGATGGTGTCGGCGCAGCCGATCACCGCCGGCTCCGGCGCCAGGCGTTTGACGATGCTGGCCTGGGTACGAATCACGGTGATGGTCTGCCCCACCTCATCGTGCAGCTCGCGCGCCACCTCGCGCCGGGTTTGCTCCTCCGCCGTCACCAGCGCCCGCGCCAGTTGCCGGTTCTCCGCCAGCCGCAGCCGCAGCTGCTGATTCAGCTCGCGCTGGCGCTGAATGCCGGCGCCCAGCAGCAGCCCGGTCAGGCTTTGGGCCAGCAGCGACAGCAGCAGATCGCGGTGCGACTCCGGCTGCGGCGGCTCGTTGACCATCAGCGCCACGCCGTTGAGCAGCGTCGCCAACAGCGCGCCCTGCCAGCCGTAGCGATAAGACATGAACACGATAGGAATGGCCAGGCAGAAAGGCGCGAAACGCCGCAGCTCGGCGGCGTTCACCTGCTGCTGCAGCCAGATGCTGAATGCAAACAGCAGCAGATAGCTGGCCAGGTGGCCCAGACGCAGCTCCACCGGCTTGTGGATTAGCCCCGGCTCCAGCGGCACCCAGATTTGGCGCGCCAGATAGTGCCACAACAGCAGGCAGGTCGGCGCGATGGTGAAACCGCCGGTCAGGCCGAGCAGCAGCGCACGGGCGCCTTCGCCGCTCACCAGCTGCCACACCAACGCCTGCAGCAAGGCGGCGGCCACCACCACCGCGCCCTGCAACAGCGGCCAACGCCATTCGCTGTCGCTCTGTTGATGGCGCAACAGCCACGGCGAGGCCAGCAGGCTGAGCAACACCGTCAACACCAGCACCGCCACCGACGCCCACAGCGCCGGGCCGTAACCGAACTGGTCCGCCAGCAGCGCCATCAGCAACAGATCGGCCAGCAGGATCCCCGGCCAGAAACGGTACGGGCTCTGCAGCAAAATGCCCATGCGCAGGCCGAACGGGAACAGCAGCAGCGCCTGCCATGGCGGGTCGATCAGCGCGGTGCCGATGCCCCACAGGCAAAACGCGCTGGCGGCGTAGATGAAAAACAGCGCCAGCTGGGTGATCAGGCGCTGCGTCACAGGTTCAGCATCCGTCTGGCCAGTTCGACGTTGTTGGTGATGCCCAGCTTGGCGAACAGGTTGGCGCGATGCACATGCACCGTCTTCGGCGACAGCCCCAGTGCGGCGGCGATCTCGCGCACTTCCTGGCCCTGCGCCAGCAGCAGCGCGATCTCACGCTCGCGGCGGGTCAGCGGATCGACCCTCACCCGCGCCAGCTGCTGGGCGATTTCCGGCATCAAATAGACACCGCCGCCGGCGACGGTGCGCACCGCGGTGATCAGATCTTCCGGCTTGCAGCGCTTGGAGAGGAAGCCGCTGGCGCCGCGATCCAGCGCCATTTCCACCAGCGCCGGGTTATCGTGCATCGACAGCATCACCACGCGAATGCCGGAAGGAATGTCTGCCAGCAGATCCAGCCCGCTGCCGTCCGGCATCGAAATGTCGCAAATGCAGATTTCCGCCTCCAGCCCCGGTAGGCCGGCGCGCGCCTGCGCCGCGCTGCTGAACTCGCCCACCACCTGAATATCGGCCTCCAGCGACAGCAGCTGCACAAAGCCCGAGCGCACAATGTCATGATCGTCGATAAACGCCACGCGCAGGGTCATGGAAATCTCCGGTTAGAAGGGGAAGTGCGCAAGTATACCGTATGCACACACCGGAATAATTGATGAAGAGAATGTATTGGCGGAAATTACCGGGTGCGCAAGGCACCCGGCGGGCGGGATTACAGGCGGGCAGGCGCCGTTTTATTCTGCGGGAGATGGCACCAGTTGTTTTTATCCACGATGCCGCCGTTCGGCGAGGTGTAGCCGAGGCAGCCGAGGATGGTGTCGAACAGCTCGACGTGGCGATGCGTTTTGCCGATGCGCTGCTGCGCCTGCAGTTGCTCAAAGGCGCTGAGGTGCTGCGGGTTCTCGAGGAACTTGTCCGACGCCCATACGATCATCGGCACGCGGAACTGCTCCGGCGGCGCCATTTCGCGCGGCGTGCCGTGCAGGTGCGTATTCTCGCCGATCGATTCGCCGTGATCGGCGGCATAGAACACGATGGCCTTCTTGTCGCGCACCTGGTCGATCACATTACTGATAAAGCTGTCGGTGTACAGCACCGTATTGTCGAACGCGTTGATCAGCTGCGCCTTGGTGCAAGAGTCGTCCACCCCCATGCACTCCGGCTGATAGCGCGCATAGCTGCGCGGATAACGCTGCGAGTACAGGTAGTGCGAGCCTTTGGTATGCAGGATCACCAGGTGTTTGCCCTTCGGATAACGCGCCAGCGACTCCTTCATCTCGTTCACCAGCAGCATATCGTCGACCGCCTTGCCGTCGTTGCGCTTCTCGGACGCGATCATCTCGCGGAACGAATAGTTGTTCACCTCGGTGTTGTTGTAGAACCACACCTCGCTCTGCATGGCGAACAGCTCGGAAGAGAAGCCCAGATCCTTCAGCACCGCGAACACGTTCTGCTCTTTCAGCGTGCGCTGCGGATTATCCTCGGTGCCGCCTTCGCGCACAAACATGCAGCGCAGCGACAGCTTGGTGGCGGTGTCGCACGACTCACCGCGAAACGCCACCAGGTTCTTCTCTTTCGACAGCCGCGGCGTGGTATCGCGCTCATAGCCCAGCATGCCCATGTGATCCCAGCGCGTGGTCTCGCCGATGATGAACACCACGTAGGTATCGTCGATATCCGCCGGCGGTACATAGGTGAAGTGTTTGCCCGGATCGAACATCGTGCTCTGGTCCTGGCTTTCGTCATAGCGGGTATAGGCAAACAGCCCCAGCGCCGACAGCCAGTTGGACGGCAGATACGAGTGCGCTACCACGCCGCCGTAGCTCGGCAGATCGACGTTGGCGAGCTTCTCCTGCACGCTCTGCTCGTCGTCCAGCATGCGCAGCGGCAGCCAGACCAGCGCCACCACCGCCAGCAACACCAGCAGCGGCTTGATGCGATGACCGGGGGTTTTCAGCTGTTCAATCAGGGTGTAGCGCAGGCTGTTTTTCCAGATCAGCAGCAGCGGCAAGGCGCTGAGCGCCACCATCCACAGCACGAAGTGCAGGCCGACCACCTCTTTCGACAGATCGATATCGGTAGTCATCACCGACACCACGATGCCGTAGCCGATCACCACATTGAAAAACGTCATGTAGTAGCTGGCAGCCACCGAAATCAACACCAGCAGCGAGGCGACGATGCGATAAAACAGCCGGCCGCCGAGCGATACCAGCCGCATGATGAAGAATGTGAACAGGACGATAGCGATGACTTCCGTCACCGCCGAAATCAGCTTAATTCCCTGAATGCCATGCGCCAACGAATCAAAACGGCGATAGAAAACGGACAGGTTTAGAAAGATGCCGATATAGATCGCTAACAATAACGATAAATTCTGCTGTGATAGCGATTTAACTTTGTTCATGTAACGCGGTGGCTCCGGGGACGGTGTAGCGGTTCTGACTCAGTCAGACACTGATTGCGGCTTCTGGTTCAGCCAACCGGCAATAAGCGTTATTTTGCGGGTAATAATCAAGAGAATTCTCACAAAACGGACAAAATTTACCGTTTTTTTGAGCGATTTTCAGGCAGGGCACACAAGAAAATGGAGGGACAAACCCTCCATTTTTTCCAGATATCGGCAAAAATCTTACTTAACGTTCAGAGTCACATCGATATTTCCACGGGTGGCGTTGGAGTATGGGCACACCACGTGCGCCCTTTTCACCAGATCTTCCGCCACGCTGCGCTCGATGCCCGGCAGCGAGATATCCAGCTGCACTTCGATGCCGAAGCCGTTGGGGATCTCACCGATGCCGACGGTGCCGTCGATCTTGGCTTCGGCCGGGATTTTGACCTTTTCCTTCGCCGCGACAAACTTCAACGCGCCGAGGAAACAGGCGGAGTAACCGGCGGCGAACAGCTGCTCGGGGTTGGTGACTTCGCCGCCGGCGCCGCCCATCTCTTTCGGCACGCCCAGTTTCACGTCCAACACGCCGTCGGAGGAGGTCGCACGGCCGTCGCGGCCGCCGGTTGCGGTGGCGTGAGCGCGGTAAACCACTTTCTCAATAGACATCGTTCATTCCTTCTTGCTGGTTGGCGAGATGACTACGGCTTCCACGAGGTAAAGCCGGTCACATATTTATCTTTTGCGATTAAATCGCGCACTACTTATTTTTAACACTTATTAACCAGTGTAGACCACCCGCGCCGTTCTTGCGTCCGGCGGCGGCGGGTCAAATCTGATCGATCAGGCTGCCGCGCAGCTTTTCCAGCTGCTGTTTGAGCGAGACGATCTCGTCCAGGCTGCAGTCGGTGGCGCACATCACCGCCTCGGGCACCGATTGCGCCCGCTCGCGCAGCGCGCGGCCGGCTTCGGTCAGGGCGATGATCACCTGCCGCTCGTCGGTGGTGGCGCGATAGCGCACCAGCAAACCGGCGGTTTCCAGCCGCTTCAGCAGCGGCGTCAGCGTGGCGGAATCGAGGAATAGCCGCTCGCCGATATCCGATACCGTCACCCGATCGCGCTCCCACAGCACCATCATCACCAGGTATTGCGGGTAGGTGAGTTCGAGCTGACTCAACAGCTTGCGGTAGACTTTGTGCAACGCCAGATTGGCGGAGTACAGCGCGAAACAGAGCTGCTGATCGAGCTGCAGCAGGTTCTTCGCCTTGGGTTGTTCGGTCTCGGTGCTTTTCATGTGTATGAATATAGATAGCGCACGATGTAATCGCAAGCTATTTCTTGTGAGGTATGCTACCTTTTTTATGCAGAGGATGCTCGGAGGGAAAGGAAATGACGAATACGCTTGTAGAACGCGCGCGCCGCTACGCCACCAAGGCGCATGCGGCCATCGATCAGCGCCGCAAATACACCGACGATCCGTACATCGTCCACCCGCAGGCGGTGATGGAGCTGGTGCGCAGCGTGCCGCACACCGAAGAGATGCTGGCGGCCGCCTGGCTGCATGATACGGTGGAAGACACGCCCACCACCCTCGGCGATATCGACAGCCATTTCGGGCCGAAGGTGGCGGAGCTGGTGCGGATGTTGACCAACGTCAGCCACGCCGAGGACGGCAACCGCTTCGAACGTAAAAACCGCGATCGGCGCCACAGCGCCGGCGCGTCGCCGCAGGCCAAAACCATCAAGCTGGCGGATCTGATCGACAACACCCGCTCGCTGCTGGACTACGACAGCCACTTCGCCCAGACCTACCTGATCGAGAAACAGCGCCTGTTGGAGGTACTGACCGAAGGCGACCCGACGCTGTGGCGCCAGGCCAGCCATATCGTTGAACAGGGGCTGCTCAGGTTGCAGCAGCCACCGCACAACGTGCCGGCCAGCTGGTTCGAACACGCCCGCCGGCGCTACCGCGAGAGCGACGCGGCCTGATCAGAAGGTCACCACCGTTTTCAACGCCGTCACCCAGGCGTCCTGCGTCTCGCTGACGCCCGCCGGGTGATGCCAATACTGCAGGCCCGGCTGCAGCTGTAGCCACGGCGTGACGTTAACGCGGTAATACAGCTCCGCCGTCACCGAGTGGCCCGGCACCGGCCGGTAGTTCGGATCGTGATAATCGCTGATGCCGCTCATCTGGTTGAGATACCGCTGATTGTCTTTGTAGCGGTCGCTCAGTTTCACCACCGAGACACCGAGCCCCAGCCAGTCGTCCGGCCGCGCATCGAACAGCCCGCGATAGCGAATGCCGGTCGAGGTAGACCAGTGCAGGTAGTTGCTGCGCTGATCCCCCAGGCCCAGGCTGTAGAACACGCTCAGGCCGCGGTTGACGTCATCCGCATGGCGCGTCACCTGCTGGTTAAAACCGGTATACAGGAACCAGGTGCGATCGTGGTTGCGATAACCCTGCGGATCGCTGGCGCCCGGCCCGCCGGACACCCCTTCATAAAGATCGCTCTGGCGCGCGTTGGTGAACAGCACACCCAGGTTATACACCCCCGGCAGCTGGTTGACGGCGTGGGTTTTCAGCTCCAGCTCCAGCGGCAACAGGAAGCCTTTGCTGCCCTTGGTGGACCAACTCCAGGCGTGGCTGCGGCTGGGGGCGCTCGGGTTCTGCTCCATCACCCCGCCCTTGAGCGTCAGGCCATCGGTCAGCTTGTACTGTAGCGTGGTGCCCCAGTAATGTACGTTCCAGTTATACCAGGTCAACGAGTTGGCAGACTTGCCGCCGCACAGCGTCAGCGTCTGAAAATCGCAGGGGATGATCTGATCGAAATCCTGCACCTTGTTCATCATGCCGATGCGCCACTGCAGCCGCTGCTCGAGGAAGGAACGGCTGAAGGTCAGCCAGCCCAGGCGGGTAATCGACTGCCCGCCAAAGCTCTCCTGTGACAGATCGGTCAGGCCGACGCGCGAGTCCTGCAAGCGATCGCGGGTCAGGTTATTGTCATGGTTGCGGTTGACGATATTGCCTTCGATCGCCGCGTCCGGAATGCCGGTCAGCGCCTGCAGATCCTGGCTGAAGGTCAGCGAGAATTGGTCGATGTACGACGCCTGTTTATCGTGGTTGTAACCGCCGCCGGCGTTATACGACAGCTGGCTGAGGTAGCCGAGATTATAGTGGAAGCCGTGATCCTCCAGGATCGGCCTGATCCCCAGCATATCCCCCAACAGCCCGGGCTGCGGCGGCTCAAAGCCGAGCGCCACCCCTTCCCATTTGGCGGTGGGGGCTTCGACGTCCTTGCCGGTTTGCAGCGTTTCCGCCTGCGCCTGGCTGCACCACAGCGCCAGCGCCGCCAGAGTCATGGAACGAGGTAATAAGCTTTTCATCATTATTATATTTCTCCGCATAACGGCTGACTGCGGGCAACAGCATTCCCTGGGAGAGAATTTCCCATCATGAACAGCAGCGAATAACGTTAGGTTAACGCCCGGCGCTTGCCGCCGGGCTTAGAGATTAGCGCCGGTCTTTCAGGCTGGCGCCGTTGCTGTGGATCACATCGCGATACCAGTAGAAACTTTTCTTGCGGCGGCGCTCGAGGCTGCCGTTGCCGGCATCGTCTCTGTCGACGTGAATGAAGCCGTAGCGCTTCGACATTTCGGCCTTCGAGGCGCTGACCAAATCGATCGGCCCCCAGCTGGTGTAGCCCATCACCTCGACGCCGTCGTCGATGGCTTCCGCCACCTGCACCAGATGGTCATTGAGGTAGTTGATGCGGTAGTCGTCGTTGATACTGCCGTCCGCCTCGACGCGGTCTTTGGCGCCCAGCCCGTTCTCAACGATGAACAGCGGCTTCTGATAGCGGTCATACAGCACGTTGAGCAGGTAGCGCAGCCCGATCGGATCGATTTGCCACCCCCACTCCGAGCTGGCCAGGTGCGGGTTCGGCACCATATCGAGAATGTTGCCGCGCGCCGTCTCGAACTGCTCCGGGTCGGCGGTGACGCAGCCGCTCATGTAGTAGCTGAACGAGATGAAATCGATGGTTTCGCGCAGCGTTTGCCGATCTTCCTCGGTGATCGCCACCTGGATGCCGTTTTCACGGAAAAAGCGCTGCATATAAGCCGGATAATAGCCGCGCGCCTGCACATCGCCGAAGAACAGCCAGTCGCGGTTTTGCCGCTGGGTTTCCAGCAGATCTTCCGGCTTGCAGCTCAGCGGATACAGAATGCCACCCAGCAACATGTTGCCGATTTTGCCCTCCGGCACGATCTCGTGGCAGGCCTTCACCGCTCTGGCACTGGCCACCAGCTGATGGTGGATCGCCTGATAGACGGCGCTCTTGTCGCTTTCCTGCGGCAGGCCGACGCCAGTGAAGGGCGCGTGCAGCGACATGTTGATCTCATTGAAGGTCAGCCAATGTTTGACCTTGTGCTTATAGCGTTCGAACACGGTGCGCGCATAGCGCTCGAAGAAATCGATGGTGCGCCGATCGCCCCAGCCGCCGTAGTGCTTCACCAGGCCGTAAGGCATCTCATAGTGCGACAGCGTGATCAGCGGCTGAATGCCGTACTTCGCCATCTCGTCGAATAGCCGATCGTAAAACGCCAGCCCGGCTTCGTTCGGCGTCTCTTCGTCGCCCTGTGGAAAAATGCGCGTCCAGGCGATCGAGGTGCGCAGGCACTTGAAGCCCATTTCGGCGAACAGCGCGATGTCCTCCGGATAACGATGATAGAAATCGATCGCCACGTCCTTGATGCCGCTGTCGCCCGCCATGCGCGGCGTAATGGCGCCGAAGATGCCCTGCGGCTGCAGATCGGAGGTCGACAGCCCCTTGCCGTCGGCCTGATACGCGCCTTCTACCTGGTTCGCCGCTACCGCGCCGCCCCACAGAAAATGTTGCGGAAACTTGCCGTTCATCGCTTGCTCCTCAATTAACGTAATAAAGTCAGCAGCGGCGCCTGTTCCTGCACCGGAGACAGGCCGCTGGTCAACACGTCCACGTAGTCATCGCTGTTGCTGATGATGATCGGCGTGGTGGTGTCATAGCCGGCGGCATGGATCGCCGCCTGGTCGAACTCGATCAGCAGATCGCCCGGGGCGACCCGCTCGCCTTCCCGCACGTGGGCGGTGAAATGCGCCCCGTCCAGTTTCACGGTATCGATGCCGACGTGGATGAGAATCTCCGCACCGTCGTCCGATTCAATACCGATGGCGTGTTTGGTCTTGAACAGCGACGCCACGCTGCCGCTGACCGGCGCCACCACGCGCCCCTGCTGCGGCGCAATCGCCACCCCTTTCCCCAGCAGGCCGCTGGCGAAGGTCGCGTCGTTCACCTGATCCAGCGGCACGATATCGCCGGCGATCGGGCTGAGGATGGCCTGTTTGCGGTTAAGCGGCGCGGCGGCTTCAGGCTGCACCGTCTCTTCCGCCGGTGCGACGCCGAACAGATAGCTGGCCAGCGCGGCGAACACGAACGACAGCAGGGTGCCGCCAATCGCGCCCCATACCGTGGCGTCGATGCCGCCGCCGGGGATGATCTGCGCGAAGGTGAATACGCTCACCAGGCCGAACGAGTAGACCGAGGTATGGAAGTAGCCGATCACCGCACCGCCCAGCGCGCCGCCGATGCAGCCGAAAATAAACGGGCGCTTGTTTGGCAGAGTGACCCCATACACCGCCGGTTCGGTGATGCCGAAAATCCCGGCGCCGATGGCCGAAGCGGACAGCGCCCGCAGCTTGGCGTCGCGGGTGCGCAGCATCACGCCCAGCGTGGCGCCGACCTGCCCCATTACCGCCGGCAGCAGCAGCGGCACCATGGTGTCGCGCCCCAGCACGCTCAGGTTATTGATCATCAACGGCACCAATCCCCAATGCAGGCCGAAGATCACGCACACCTGCCACATCGCCCCCATAAAGGCGCCGGCGATGATCGGGTTAAAGGCGTAAATGCTCTGATAGCCGTTGGCCAGCAGGTGGCTGAGCCAGGTCGCCGCCGGGCCGATCAGCAGGAAGGTCAACGGCACGGTGATCGCCAGGCACAGCAGCGGCGTGATGAAATTGCGCAGCGCGCTGTGGATCACCCGATTAAACAACGGCTCCAGGCGGCAGGATACCCAGGCCGCGAAGATGATCGGGATCACCGACGAGCTGTAGTTGATGAAGGTCAGCGGAATGCCGAAGAAATATTCGCGCACCGCGCCCGGCTGCTGCGCCGCTTCGAACGCCGCCATCATCAGCGGATGCGTCAACGCGCCGCCGATCGCCATGGTGACGAAGGGGTTGCCGCCGAATTTTTTCCCGGCGGTGTAGCCGAGCATGATCGGGAAGAAGTAGAACAGCGAGTCGCTGGCGGCGAACAGCATTTTGAAGGTGCCGCCGCTCTCCAGCAGCCAGCCGCAGGCCAGGCTCAGCGCCAGGAAGCCTTTCAGGATCCCCGAAGCGGCCATCACCCCGAGCAGCGGGGTAAAAATGCCGGACACCAGATCGATAAAGCGGCTGAGCAAGCTGTCTTTTTTACCGCCCGCGTCGTCGCTCGGCGCGCCCTCGGCCAATCCGCCGACCCGGTTGACCGCGTCGAACACCTCCGCCACGTGGTTGCCCACCACCACCTGGAACTGGCCGCCGCTCTCCACCACCATGATGACGCCGGGGTTTTTCTTCAGCGCTGCCGCGTTGGCGCGAGTGTCGTCACGCAGCTTGAAACGCAGGCGGGTGGCGCAGTGCACCAGGCTTTTCACATTGTCGCGGCCACCGACGCCGGCCAAAATCTCACTGGCTAATGTGTCATATTTCATACGGTTATCCTTAGACTTCGCGTTCTGCCGCTCCCCTCCCCGCACTGGCCTGGCGCTGAGGCGGAATTCGGCGCAAAAAAAAACCTAAACCTCGCGGCCTCTGCCCTATCGGGGAACAGAAACGCGAGGTTTAGGTTTTGCCTGCCGCAGCAGTAACAACCCTAAATCGGTTGAGCTATGACGTTAACACCATGGATTTTACCGGGGCAAGCCTTTGCATCGGCAAATTGCCGAACTGTGATCGCGGGGGCAAAACGGCCTCAATGCGCGAAATAATGCATGCCGCCATCTACCGGGATCACCGCGCCGGTGATATATCGCGCGAGCGGGGAACAAAGAAACGCCGCCAGATAGGCCATATCTTCCGGTTCGCCGAAGTAGCCAATCGGGATATGTTGCGCAATGAACGCCTGGCGTGCTTCATCGCAAGCGTATAAGCGCTCGCGGATCTGTTCACTGTTGATGCGCCCCGGCTGTAGCGTATTGACGGTAATCCCCTGCGCAGCCACGTCGCCGGCCAATCCTTTGGCCCACAGATGCAGCGCGCCCTTGGCGGCGCTGGCGGCGCTCAGGCTGCGCGGCTCCATCGAGCCGCTGATGTTGATCACCCGGCCCCAGCCTTGCGCCTGCATGGCCGGCAACAGCGCCTGGGTCAACCGCCGGGCCGGTGTGAAATTCAAAGCAAAGGCGTCATCCCAGCTGCGATCGCTGTCGTTCAGCGTTGTGGGGTGAAACGCGCCGACCGCGTTGATCAGGATATCGATTGTCCCCACCTGACGCAGCGCCTGCGCCGCCAACTGGGCTATCGCCTCAGGGTCGGTCACGTCTGCAACGGCTACCCACGGGCGCACCGCCCCTTGCCGTTCTACCTCATCCGCCAGCGCCTGCAGCCGCTCACCGCGTCGTGCGGTAGCCACCACCGTGACCCCTTGAGCGCCCAATACTCTGACCATGCCGGCACCGATCCCTTCACTGGCGCCCGTGACCAATGCCGTGCGTTGCTGCAGTTGCAAATTCATAAGAAATACTAATTTAATAATTCAATTTAAAAGGAAACGTTCACACATTGAATCACACCGTTATTCGTGTGAATATTCCCTAAAATCTCATCATCAATGTGCAGGAATTCACCGATGTTTGACTGGCAGGATTTAAAACACTTCATGGCGCTGGCGCGTACCGGTTCGTTGTCAGCGGCAGCGCGGGAGCTGGGTTGCGATCACGCCACCGTCGGGCGACGCGTAGCGGCGCTGGAACAGGCGCTCGGCCTGCGTTTGATCGTGCGTCTGCCGCGCAGCACGCCCTTGACCCAGGACGGGCAGGCGATTGCCGGGCTGGCGGCGGAGATCGAGGAGCAAAGTCAGGCTATCGCCCGCCATGCGCGCAGCGCCGGCGCAACGCCACAGGCCGGCGTGCGCATCAGTGCGCCGCCGTCGATCGCCGCGCATATTCTCGCGCCGCGCATTGCCGCATTTAACCAGGCTTTTCCACAGATCGTCGTCACGCTGTCGGGTGAATCGGCGCTCGCCGAGCTGGATCGCGGTGAAGCCGACATCGCCGTGCGCATGGTACGCCCACAGCAACCGGAGCTGTTGACGCAGCGCATCGGCATGATGCGCTACGCGCTGTATGCCGCACCGGAGCACGCCGCACTGCCCGACGCGGCGCGCCGCTTTCTCGCCTATGACCATCACTATCGGCAGCAGCCGCATCAGCAATGGCTGCAACAGCTGTTGCAGGGCCGTCCGGTGGTCTTTCAGGCCAGCGATCTGTTTTCACTGCAACAAGCGACGCGTTCAGGGCTGGGTGCCGCCGTTTTGCCGACGTTCGTCGCCGATGGCGATCCGGATCTGGTTGCGTTGCCCACGGCCAACGCCGCGCCAACGCGCGAACTTTGGCTGGTGACGTATCCCGATTTAGCGCGCACCGCTGCCGTGCGCGCGGTGATGAATTTCCTGGTCGAAACGCTCGGCAAAACGTGCCCATTGCCGGCATAAAGCATCAGAATTACTAATATAAACACTGGACAAAAGTCACGCGGGGGATTATTACTGGTCAACGCTTAATCGAGAGTAGGGATGGCAGTCACCATGGTGTTGCGTACTGATGTAGGACGGATTTTGATCACCGGCGCCGGCGGCCGGGTAGCCACGGCGTTTCGTCAGGCGATGGGCGACCGCTACGCGCTGCGCCTGGCGGAACGCGACATCAGCCTGCTGCGCGATCTGCAGCCCGGCGACGAAGTCATCAGCTTCAACATCGCCGATCTCGACGCCTGCCGCGCGGCTTGCGCCAATATCGACACCGTGCTGCACCTGGCGGCCGACCCCTCCCCCGACGCCGACTTCTGCAGCTCGTTGATGGACAACAACATTCTCGGCACCTTCAATATCTTCCGCGCGGCGAAAGACGCCGGCTGCCGCCGGGTGGTGTTCGCCAGCAGCGCGCAGGCAGTGGAAGGCTATCCGCTCGATTACCAAATCCGCCCGGACGACGCGCCGAAACCGAAAAACCTGTACGGCGCCAGCAAAGCCTTCGGCGAAGGCATCGCCGCCTATTTCGCCCATCAGGAAGGGCTTTCCGCTCTGTCGGTGCGCATCGCCAACTTCACCACCCTGAGCCGGGGCGAACAGCTTAGCGCCCGCGACATGAGCGCTTTTCTCAGCCATCGCGACGCCGCCGATCTGTTGGAGCGTTGCATTCGTGTCGAAGGGGTGCAATATGCGGTGGTGCACGGGGTTTCCAACAACCGCTACAAACGTTTATCGCTGGAAGAGACCCGTCGCCTGCTGGGTTACACCCCGCAGGACGATGCGTTCAGCCTGCTCGGCTTTGAATAGCCTGGGCGGAAAGAGAAACAACGCCGGGAGGAACCCGGCGTTGGGGCAGCATTACGGTTTTTCGGCGATCTTGCGCAGGTATTCGTTATTTTTAAACGCAATGATGATCATCTCGAACGCCACACGCACGAACACGCCGCCGACGATGATGCCGAACAGGCCGCGGAAGAACTCGCCGTAGAACATCATGCCGATGCCGCTGATCAACACACCCAACAGCGCCAGCCAGTAAACGGCGGTGATGATTTTTGGCGTGAGCATCGCGTCGAAGAAGAAGATATTTCTCATGTGGATCTTTCCTTAGGCAGGTCTTTCATTATCCCAGAGGGGCCGTGCAAGCGGCCACCATGCATATACATGGGTAATGATAGCGGCTAAGCCCCTATTACAGTACATAAATAGAGACGATCCTTCGCCCGAATACTTACGCTAAAAATCTGCACGGCGGAGAGTTCCGCCGTGCAGGTACAACTTAGTTGCTGGCGTAGGCCACTTTTTCGGCCTGACGGTGGGTGAACAGCACCAGCAGCAACGCCAATCCGGCAATAATTGCGCCCATCACCGGCACGAAGCTGTATCCCAGCCCGGCGGAGACCACCGCACCACCGGCGGCGGCGCCCAGCGCATTGCCCAGGTTAAAGGCACCGATGTTGACCGAGGACGACAGGCCCGGTGCTTCGCTGGCGACGCGCATCACGCGCATCTGCAGTGGCGGCACCACGGCAAAGGTCGCCGCCCCCCAAATCACCATGCTGACTGCCGCGCCGATTTCACTGCGCGCCAGGAACGGGATCACCAGCATAATAACCACCAACAGCAGCAAGAAGCCCTTCAGCGTCGCGCTCTCGGAACGGTCGGCGAATTTGCCGCCCAGGTAGTTGCCGATGGAGAAACCGACGCCGATCAACACCAGCATGGACGTCACGAACAGCGGCGTCGCATCGGTGATTTGCTGCAATACCGGCGAGATATAGGTATAGAGCGTGAACATCGCGCCCGCGCCCAGCACGGTCGTCAGCAAGGCGGACAGCACCTGCGGGCGTACCAATACCGACAGTTCGCGTTTCACATCCGGGCGCGCGCCGGCGCTGCCTTTCGGCAACGAGAACCACAGCCCCAACATGGCGATCACCCCCAACCCTGCGGTGGCCAGGAACGACATGCGCCAGCCGATGGTTTCACCCAGCCAGGTCGCAGCAGGCACCCCGCCGATATTGGCGATGGTCAACCCCATAAACATGGTCGCCACGGCGCTGGCCTGTTTCTCCTTCGGCACCACGCTGGCGGCCACCACGGAACCGAGACCAAAGAAAGCGCCGTGGTTCAGGCTGGTGATGATGCGCGACAGCATCAGGGTGGTGTAGTCAGGCGCAATGGCCGACAGCACGTTACCCAGGGTAAAGATCGCCATCAGGAAGATCAGCGCGCTTCTGCGCGCCCGGTGCGAGAGCAGCAGCGTCATCAGCGGTGCGCCGACCATCACGCCAACGGCGTAGGCGCTGATCAACATGCCGGCCATCGGGATGGAGACATCCACCCCTTTGGCGATCGTCGGCAGCAACCCCATCGGGGAAAACTCGGTCGTGCCGATGCCGAACGCCCCCACCGCCAGGGCTAATAAGGGATAATTCACTTTCATGCAACAACTCCGGTTTACCGCTGCCGAAGCGCGGGAACAGTTAAGATGCCGAAAGTATGACATTGATCACAACAAAGATAAGCAGGCGGGAGGCTAAAAGACTTTTGCAAATTTGTTAAAAGTGCGGCGGGAGGGGGCATCCGTCATCCGGTGTGATCACGCATGGCAGCCGCCCTACCGCTGCCCTTCCATCCACGCAAGAAAATCCATCATCCGGTCGGCAAAGGCAGCATCGTTCGCCTCGCCAGCCGCATGAGCCAGCAAGTACGCCATGTCAGCCTGCTGTGCCGGATAGCGCGCCAGCAGCTGCTCGGCATAGTCGGTTAACGTTGTCGGCCAGAATGCGCTGCCCTCGGCGCGCAGCATGTTGGTGGCGCGGATCAGCTTTCTGGCCGCTTCGCGCTTTAAGCGCTTCTCATCCGGCACCGGGCTTGCCTGCAGCAGTAGCTGCTCCCGATAACGCACCAACACGGGCCGTAAATCGGCATTGACCGCCAGCGCGATGCGCCGATCGGGCCGAAACAGCGGAAAAGCGGCGGACACGTCTTCGCCCCACAGGCAGCGGCAGTGATGCTTCAGCCAAAATCCCCAGGAATGGCAATGCTCGGGGTTCAACGCCTCCTCGACGCTGCCGATGTCAAAGTCGACCTTGCTCACGATCCGCTGCTCCAGCTGAAAAGCCTGCCGCCACGCCTCAAGGCGCTGCAACGCCTCGCTATCGGCCGGCTTGATGAGCAACAGCGTGATGTCCAGATCGGACACGCCGGGAATGGCTTCGCCGCGCGCGACGCTGCCGTAGAGGTAAATGCTGTGGATGAGCGTCGGGAATTGGCGCGGTAGCCCTGTCGTCAGCGCCTCCAGCAGCGGGATAAAAGCCTGCTGCAGCGGAAAGGCCGTCACCGTAGGAATCAAGCCCACCTCATGCCCTCCCGCTACGCACTTTGCCCGAGCGCATTTCGATGTTCCGCTGCAGTTCGCGCAGCCCGCCGGCCAGGAAGCAGGCTTCCGCCAGCACGAACAGCGGGCCGATGATAAGGCCCGTCACATCGTCCATAAACGCCGGTTTTCTCCCCTCCCAGAAATGCCCGACAAACTGAAACAGCCAGCCGATGACGAAGCCGCAGATGCCGACGCTCAGCCACGCCGCCGTCGACAGCGACGCCACCCAGGCGCCGAACCCGAGGCACCGCAGCAGCAACGCCAGCATCATGGCGCCAAGGCGCAGGTTCAGCCGCAGGTAATAGAGGGCCGCGACAATAACCACCGCGCAGGCCGGCGAAAACGGCAGCCCTCCCGCGCCCCAAGCCGGCCGGGAGAGCAGCGCCAGCAGGCTGACGACGATCAGCGGGATGCCGATAAAATGCGTGGCAATATTGCGCGCATCGCGGTGATAGGCGGCATAAGCGGCAAGTTGATCTTCCAGACTTCGCATGTTGACCTCAGAATGATGCGCGCACGGCCGAGCCGGCTCATTGCATTAAAGATAGCCGTATCGTTCAGCATAGGAAAATGGTCAGGGATTGGCGGAAGATCACAGGAGTCCATTTTATAATTAATTTTATGTTTTTTATGTATTTTTTGTTTGCTTTAAAAAATAATCCCCAGATGCACCCCTATGGGAAGTGCCTTTTAGTGATGCCGAATGCTTAATTTCTATGATTTATCAATTTTCCCATGATGAAATATATTAGGATATCAAAGGAATTAATTTGGATCTTTGTAAATCACACAACAAGGAAGTTAACCTTGTTGTGTGATTTACGAACCTTACTGGTCAGGTTGAGTTAAATACTCATGATTACTTTCTTTTTTCTCATCTATTGAAAGTGTCGGTATTTTTATATATAGCTTTCTCATTTTTCTTCGTGTTGATTTTAAAATGATTTTTCTGATTGTTTTTTTAAAGAGAAATTTTACAATCAACAATGAAAAAGGAATTATCCCCAAGACAAGAGAAGAAATTGAAATTACAGTATCATTTGGCGTTTTGAGTTTATAGATAAAATATACAAAGGTTACTAAGACGAAAAAATTCGAAACAAAATTCATGATATTATATATAACACGGCCATTGGATTTAATTAACTTGCTCTCTAATTTCCTATTTCGTAGAGAGGTTGCTCTCTCTCTATTTCTATTTTCAATCCGAACATCATTTAATTCCCTCTGATGTTTGGTTAATAGTTCGTTTCTGTCTTCGTTGAGTAGTTCAATTTTTTTTGAAAGTTGCTCAACCTTATCCTTGTTTTCTGTACTTTCACGAGCTTGTTCTTCTAACAGAGATTTGTTTCTGATCGCTAATTCTATAATGTCTTGTTGCATGTAGGACATTGTTTGTTCAACTGAATCGGCCTCTAGTTCTTCAGGTTGAACATTTCTTGAGCGCAACTCAAAAATGATTGAACTTGCTGTTTCGCTATTCATCCTACCTTGTTCTACTTCCATTTTTAGATTTCTGAAATCTTCAGAAATTTTAGCTCCAATCTGTGATGAAAGAATGACCTGAGCTCTTGCGACAACATCAAAGGTTGTTGGTAATTTTTTACCATTTCCAAAACCTTTGTTTAACTTGAACCATAATCTTTCAGTAATATATTCTAGGTCTGAGGCTAAGGGTGTTTGTCGACCAGCAGAGACTGCCAAGGAATAGGCTATACTTTTAGTTATATTTTTTCCAGTGATTAGTAAAGTACCGCATTGTTCTAATCCAATATTATTCCTACCTTTTCTTTTATAATTTATTTTAGTAAGCGTTTTTAAAGTGTCAGCTATTCTTTCCCCATCATACGATGGAAATTCGTTTTGAAATCTCTCGACTTCCCCAGAGCTCTCAATGTTATATTCTGATTTATCGTAATAATTTACTTGCGTATCTAAATCAATTTTTAATTTCCTGAGGTTATCATAAAATTCCGCTTTTTTTCTTATGATATCATATTCAGAGTGACAACCTTTTAGAAGCTCGATCATTCCTGACTTAGATGGGTCTGGGTGTTTACCCTCTTTTAATAAATTTTCTGCTGCAAAGAAGAACGCATCAACTTCTTGCTTGGTCTCTTCGAAATATATTAGAGTTATTTTTGATCTTCCCGCAGAGCGCAATCTTAGGTCTGTGACTAACCCATTAAATTCTAGGAATATTTTCTTGTGGAGACTTCCATTAAGACCTGCGGCATCAAATAGAATTTCAGTGTCGAGGACTATCTGAAAATCATTTCTCCACGGCTCCGGATTAATCAAATCGGCGCTATAGCTAATGCCGCCATATAAAATAAGACCTTCTTCAACCTTATTTAACTTTTCAGAAAATGAAGGGTCTGATGAGTTTTTAAGTATAAATTGACTAATTATAACTGTATTGGTGCTTTGTCTTTTACCTTGAATGAAATAGGAATAAAAGTCAGAAAGTAGTTCTTGTAACTCTTCACTGTTTAGCGTTTTTCCTGTGTTTTCTTTTACATAATCTATTAGTAATTCTTTTATGTAGCCCTGCTCTTCTTTTATTTCGCTATAGCTTTTTTCTAAAACGTTTTTTCTTTCGAACTTATCTGTTACGTAGAAAAGTCCTTCAGAGAAGGTTATTAGTTCATTTTTCTTTAATCTTCTTTTAAGGCACGTTCTTACAACGGCTTCTGGGATGTTAAACCCATAGTCTTCATTTAGTAGGACAGTGCATTTAGTTACATCAAATGACCACAACCCATGAATGACTATTGTTGAACTTATAAACTGTGAAAGGACATCATAGATATCTTTCTTATTCTCATGTAATTGACGAAATAGTGCAGCAGATGCAAGTAAACGCTGATCTTCCATAATTTCTTTATCTTTTCTGTTATCAATCATACAGCCCCCCTGTTCACTCATTGTTTGTAGCAGAGCCGGAAGAAACTTGTAGTTATGTTTGGTTGAAAAAAGTACATTATATTGCAACTTGTGTCAGAATTTTTAACATCATCCATAAGGCATTTTTAAAATCTCAAATAGTATTATCTTACCCTGTACGAGATAAAGCGCGCAATGCTATCCCCGCCTCGCCTGCCTTACGTGCCGATTTTCATGCAGTTACATGACTGAAACCAAACCTCACCAGCACTGGTGCGGTTAGTGCATTGTAATAGCATTATAGTCATGCAAAATCACGCACTCTATGCATGCATGCTTAAAATGAGAGGCCCGCCAGAGAAAAAACCGCAGAAAGCAAACACAGAAGGGAATAAAAAAAACGCCCCTCAAGAAAGGAGCGGATGCTATTAATCAATGAAGAAAATTATTATTACCGTAACGGTTGAATATTCGGTATTCAGACGGCGGCGGTGCCGGAATAGTTTCCGGGGGTATAGGTTGCCGGATCACATGCTCAATACTCTCTCGCGTCTTAAAGGTGCTGTAGCAGTCGATATTCTGGCACTGGTAGTAGACCTCTTTGGTCTGTTCCGTCAGATAGCGGCGCAGGTATGAGCCTAAGTGATAGAGATGCTGGTGACGTTTAACGGACGGGTTGATCAGGGGTTTAGCACTGCTGCACTTTTTGCGAGCCCGATTCCAATCCCCGCAACAAACGCCTGTAAATTCATCCAGACTATTTCCTGCACGTTATCCCCGGAATATAGTCTTCTTGCTGCGGCAAAATCCGCAACCGGGATTGGAACCCCGTCCCCTTCAACGCTGAAAAGACTTGTGTTTTTTCTGCGCCTACGTGCACACTCAGTTCGGTGGCTCAGGCAGGACAACCGCAAGGTTGGCCGGTGATTGAAGGGCCGGAGTTCCAAACCTGTCTGGGCCACCACCAAAGCTTGGAACTCTTTGGCAGTGGTGATAACCATCCTTCAAGGGTACATCATCATGACTGAAATGAATCAAACACTCACCGACAGCTCCATCTCTATCTTCCGCAACCTCATTACCGACCTGCAATTCTATAAACTCAGCGATATCCAATTGTGCGATCTCAGCGCCGTAGCTCAGGAGTCCGCAGAAGGGTTATGTCATGGGTTAGCGTATCTGGCTGAATCGTTGGAGAATGGGACATCAATCTCAACAAACAGCAGGGTTCAAATCAGCGCCTGGCTCAAAGCCTCTGCGCATCTGCTCCCTGCCCTGTCGGAACTTAGCGAGCAAGCGAACAACCATCTGCTGCAGATACATGAAGGCAATATTTATCAGCCCTCGCCTGTATCAAGGTAAGCACGGTACTTAATTGCCTCCCCCGCGGTTCAGGCTGTTTGTAAGCATTTCACTTAACGAACCAGAACTGATATCGCTGGCCCTGATGCAATGGGCCGGGAGGTATATCAGCGGCGGCATGAACTCTGAAGCCGTTCTGTAATGCGGGGGGCCTCTTAAGGGAAAGTCTGAGCACCGTGACGACGCCAGACCTGATCTTCGACAAAACTCAACCACATGCTTGCCACGCGGCTAGGCACGCAGAGCTCATCCTGATTGTGGTAATTTTGGGTCACCGTTATACCGCTTTAGCGCACCTCTTCATCATTGTAATTGCTTAGCCCTATAAAAGGCTTACTGATATTAGTTGTTTTGGTGAATGAACATTTAATTCTTCAAGTCACGGACAGAATCTAGTCAATAGAAATACCTAGACTTAATTCTGGTGGAAGTTGTTCAATAGCGATAAGCTTACTACTGTCCGTGACAATCCTATTATCATTTAGAATAGCATATGATGGATACCATCTTAATGTATCCTTATCAAATTCATAAATTAACTCTCGTGCTGGCATCTCACGTATTTTAAGTTTATTTATTATTAAAGCAGCTTGGGCTGCAGCGTTAGATAGAGCATCATGAGCCGCATAATTTAACTTTATATCTTTGCCTCGAAAAAGAAATGATACTTGACAATCTTGTTGATGTGACTGTATAGAGAGTATAGGTGCTTGTCTTTTGGCAAGTTTTTCTAGTAGTTGACGTACCCACTTGCTGATTGCAACATAAGTATTCTTCCCTGCCTCAGATGCGATAGCTGTTACAAAAGGATTCCAGACAATCGCTAAATAGGGAAGTCCAACTCGGATTAACTCTTGTATAACCTCAGCAGAATTATGTGAAAGCTCAATACTCCTGACTTGAATAGGAGCATTGCATGTAACTTCTTCTGACCATTCTGAATTAACTTCTCTTGGATCTACAGCAAAATCAATCCAAACACTATTTGTTAATGCTGGTAGTTTGCCTGGAGGAGATACCACTTCGCTTATATCAATATTTAATTTTCGAAACTCTAAATTTTCACCACCAGCATAGAATCCTAATGCTGCCACAATAAAACTTTCACCGTCTTTACTCTCGAAATTAGCACACTCAATAACCTGACCCAAAGGTTTTCCTGGGTCGTGACTATTCAGGATAACGAATGGACTTGCATTGATTTGAGCGACGAGATTTATGGGTTCTACCGGAACCAATAGATGACCACACTCATCTTTTTCATCAGTCCAAACTACTGAGAATTTAATTTCCCCAAACACACTCGCAGAGTGTCTTTTCTTTGAATCCTCTATCCAATTACGAACAACTGGAATACTTAACAGACCAAGCATGTGTACCTCCTCTATATCCCACTGATTATTCTTTTGGAATCATTCTTAATGCATCATCACGAGACTCGTTTAACACTCCTCTAAAAAATAGACTCTGTGAAGCTGCATATTTCAAGGCTGGCCCTGTCGAACTGATTTGTTCCATTATACGTTTCCTTGCAGCAAAAGTAGGTTTTATTCTATTGTAAACATCAACCCACCATTTATTTCCATATTTTTTAATTATTTTTTTCTTTACTCTTTGGAAATATTCTTTGCTATCAGAACCATCATAAGAAGCTAATAGACTTGCCCAAATCATTTTTTTATGGATAGATAGTGGGTTATATTCTCTTTCAATCAACTCTTCTCGTATATCTGGATGCAAAAGTAAGCTGCCATCAGATATTTTGCGTTTTATCCATAGCTGCCTAGCTGATTCATAGATATATTTTTTATCTTCTTTTTGTAGTTCGGAAATGCGTGTGTGACGATGCCAGTCCTCAAGATTATCGATAAAAGATAATTTTTTTATTATATCTTGGTATTTTTCAACATCTTGTTCACTATGCATATTTACTATCCTTATTCTTCGATGAGTGTCCTATTGACATGATAGCTGGTGATATCTCATTATAACCCTCGCCTAACTCTAGCACTACCCACAACGTTGCTAATTGTTACATGGATATTTGACAACCTCTGCCTTTAGCAATTAGCTAACGGTCAGCTCTAATTATTGTTACTAACCAAATTACTGACAATGATTTTCTTGCCGAAACACCACGGATTGTTGGTTTTGCAATCTCAGAAAAGCGACTTAAAAATGTTAATCACCCCACAATTAAACACCTCCCCTTATCATGGTGCAACAGCTCAAACATGCTGTAGATGCTTTTTTCAATGATGCCGGGCAGGTCTTTACTCTCCAGGCTCTTGTAGCACTGGTCGCAGGCTTGCACATTCATCAGCGATAGCATTCCAAAACGATTCATCAGGTCTTGCCAGAGTTTGCGATCTGGCGAGTGATGGCCGTTAGACCTTTATCCTGCTCCAGAGTGAGATGACATCAGTAACGATGGCCAGATTACCATCCAATCGTGAAAACAGAGTATGTCCCGAATGCCAGGCTTTTTTACTTTCCGTCTATGTGGTACTTCAGACGCCAGTATTTTGAGCCTGTAGGCACTACCAGCAGATAGAGCCCCTACCGATAGAAAACTTATAGGGTTTGCTACGGGCATCAAGTGACACTATTGATTGTTATTGATACCAGCAGACTCCGGAATACAAGGAAGGCTTGATACATAAGGGTTTAATGGGGGTTTAGTTGACGTTGGGAGAGTTCAGTAGTGGTCGATTGGCGGAGATCACAGGAGTCGCATAAGAGACTTATTAATATGATATAAAAGGAGTTATTTGAAATAGATAATTAATTAACCCCCACAAGCACCCCCAAATGCTTTTGCTTGCTTATTTTTGTATGAAAAACAGGCAATAAATGACTCATGGCTCTTGCAGATTTTACTCCATTATTTGATCAGCTAAACAGGCTCACTTATTGCTCAAAATGAATAGAGGGCACACTCTTCTCGAGCTAACATCCTTGGATAGTGCTTCGCCACGATATCGTTCATTTTCTCCACCAGATCCAAGCGTTTGAAAATTACATGCGCGGTACCTTTTTGAAAATAGCGGATACCAAACAGCTCATCCTCGTAACTCTGTTGACGAGGGTTATCTCGGATATACTCCATTAACCGCACAGAGATATCCCCACGATTGTCAGGAACGGGCTTACCATCCAACAGATACAACATTCGCTCCAAATCAACTAACTGGTCCCGCCGCCAGCCCCAACTTAAGCTGAACCCCCAACGGTTATGCGTGACCAGATTGTTAACAATGATTTTTTTGCCGAACATACAGGGACTGTTTGTTTTATATTCCCATGATAGTCCCCTGAAAACATTGATAACACCGCGCTCAAATACATCCTGTTTATTCAGATGTAGCTGTTCAAAAGTGCTGAGGATATTGTCTTCATTGATGGCTGGTAGGTCGCCCTCTTCCAAATTTTTATACCACTGCTCGCGAGCTTCAGCATCCATGAGAGCCAGCATGCCAGATTTCATCATCAGATCACGCCAAATACTGCGATCGATATTTTGGGTGATCAACTTTATAGCTTTGTCTGGCACTTCCATTAACCAGCAGTCATAGCGGCTTCCTTGTCTCATCGCCCACTCGCCAGCAGTCCCCCCACCAATTGAAGAAGTGAGTGAAGAAATTTCACTAAGCTGATAGATCAGCTGTTCTATCTGTTTCAGAGCGCTATCACGGCCAGCAACGATTCGCGCTACGCTGGTCGAGCAAATCACCTCACTCTGTTCAACTATGACTTCAGGTTCAGTTTGCATCATCGTAATCCTTACATAAAAGCAAACACGCCTACCAAATCAGTTAGACGTATTATGCAACAGATAAAAAGGGGATAAAGCTCAGGAAAGATAGTGTGGAAAGCGTTTCGCAAAACCTAGATGGCTAATAGCTTTATTGCCTATCGAATGCGAACTTGCCCTCAAAAAAACAAAATCTGCCAATCTGGGTGGGCAGGTAATCAGCATGCCAGCAGTAATCCGGACAGGCTCATGTCTGCTTTTCGCCCCGGATAACTGAGGTGATGGTCTGGTAACCCAGACGGGCCATCAGGCCGGTGGCTCGACGGGCACGGAGAATATCGATAGCCGTGATGAAGGGAGATTGTTCCTGGCAGGGGAACCCCCGGCGATCGATGCGAACCAGGTCGAACTTTTCCACCGTGAAATTCAACGCATCAGCCAGAGAGATACCGGCATCAATATGTTCGTGGATCACCGCGTCATCACTGAACTCGGTATCATTAAGCGCCAATCCGTAATGCTGTTCCAGCAGATACGTGAGCATGGATTGCCAGACAATAACGGGTGATGGGCAAGCGTAAGCCGCCTGTTTCGGAGTGACCGGTAAGGTCTGCATGTGGGTTATCTCGTAGTTAGCTAGATGATCGATAGATATAAAAGGCGAAGATTTATGCTGTTGATTGGGGAGTAGGATAAATGGCGAGATACACATAACCGTGTGATCCCAGGCTATCGGCCTCACAGGTCAAGCCATTGCGATACAACGTGACACAGTGCTGGTGGCGAGGGTTGAGCTCACCGGAGAGCAGCATCAGTTCCAGGTGGTTGATGAACTGCGGGAAAGTGTTATCTACATCTCGTAGCTGCTCGTCGCTGAAGGTCCCGCTGATATCGGCACGGTCGGCCAGAAAATGCAGCCGGTCACCCTCCCGTACCAGGCGGGCACCCAACTGCGGAGTGACGTTGCATTTAAGTCCCCAGGCTGGGGTAGTGATTGATGGCATCGTGCCTCCCCCTATAACAAGCCGTGCTCAGCAAACGAATACACCGTCATGCCGCCGACAATACAGTGATCCAGCATCCTGACCTCAACCAGTGCCAGTGCATCTTTAATCTTGCCGGTAATTTGCCGGTCGGCAACACTGGGCTCAGCGTGGCCGGAGGGATGGCAATGCGCCAGAAGCACCGCAGCAGCATTGTGCTTCAGTGCCGCTTTCACGATTTCGCGGGGGTGGACCTCGGTACTGTTGATACTGCCGGTGAACAACGTTTCGTAGGCCAACAATCGGTGTTGATTGTCCAACCAGAGCACCATAAACACTTCCCGCTCCAGTCTAGCCATTCGCAATCGCAGCCAATCGCTGACGGTACCGAGTGATGTGAATGAGGTTCCCGGTTCACGCAGATGTGTCTCAAGCAAGGACAGAGCACGTTTGATAGTACGCTGCGTACTTAATGGCAGTTCAGTGACTGCCGGGGATAAGGTTAAATTCATGAGGTTAGTCCCGTTGTTTTAGTCGTTCATATGCATGATGGCACTGCATTCAGGATTCTTTGATCAGTAACGCGGAAGACTGCTTGAAATAGGTCATCTTGGCTCCTTAATACAAAAAGCCCCATCGCGATCAGCGACAGGGCTCGAAGTGAGTAACAGAATGATGGCGTTATTCAATTAGCTATTGGTGATCAACAAGACGTTTGAGTGGTGATAACTGACTATTGCCTGATTTGATGTCGCATGATGTAGCCTTAGCATCAACCAATGCCTTCCCCAGGGCTGGGGCTAGCAATTTCGCAGGGTATTGGAAGCTGTACGCCAGAGGGACATGATCGAAGCTGCTGTCATTATGGTAGAAGTGAAAAACGAAGGTTCCGGTCTTGTGATCCAGCATTTTTGAAACAGCCTGTGCCAAATTGGCTGTCAGCAGACTATCCATCAGCGTATCGGGATGATCGATACTGATATTCATTTGATGAGCCCCTGCCGGATAATACTGCAGAGTCATTCCCGTTGCCCCATCAGCCTTATCACCATAGATATCTTTCAGGTAATACAGGATATTCAAACGCGCTTCATCAGCGTTGCAGGTAAGCCTGAATTTCTCAGTGACCTTCCCCTTCTTCCCCGTGATGATAAATTCATCAACGCCATCCATAATACGGTCATGCTCAACCTGTACGTTGTCAGCCACCACATTCCGGTATTCTACCGGCTTGGGATCATAAGCCGCTGCGCAAACGGCCTGACTCAACAGAACACTGACCAACAGGGTAAACATCATTATCATTTTTTTCATGCTCATCATCTCCTTGATAAAAATCACTTATTCCGAATCTGTGAGCGTGACGTAAATATTCCCGCCTGAGCGCACTTCTATCGTCAGCGGCTCTTTTGAGCCGGTATTCAGCAAAGCCTGAGCCTGATAAAAACGCCCTGCCACCTCCTCCTTGATATCTGTGATACGGATACAGTGCTCCTCGATACCCTGACGCTGCAGGATTTTAGTGACCACCGGGCAAGCACTTTGCGCCAGCCGTTCGGTACCCGATTGCGTTTTAAAATGATTACCAGCCATGGCTGATAACACGGTGCAAATCAGCCATACCTGTAACAAGCGCCAAGGCTTCCCCTGACGCTCGTCACGTTGACGGAGATAAACCATCGGAAGCAAGAACCATCCCATTGAAGGGGGCGTGATCTCCTGCTTCATCAGGTTGAGTCGGTCGAGCAGCATCCAAATAAGCGAGAGCACCATATACAAGCCAAGGGCAATCTCTTTAGGAAAGAAAATGGCGAAGGGTATCCAGATAACCGGAAGGCCAATGGATAAGCACCAGGCATAGGTGTCCTGCTTGAGAAACGGGTAAGGTTTCAACATAGAGAAATATTCCTTTATTAATAATTAATTAGAAAACAGTGGGATTAAACGACCTCCCCAGCGAGGGGATCGTATCGGGATGTAAAGAGGAGGGATAATCGTTAGTGAAGATCAATAAACCGAAACCGATCGTTGAAATCTATCGTTATAATCGATCATTAAACAACAACCAATAGCCAAAGCCTATGATTAATTTATGTTCGATCGGCGAAACAGATCGAACACAGGGCAGGTTTTTAGATAGGCGTTAAAAGAAGCGATGCCAGAGCAATTTGGCAAGAGAGAGCAGCCGAGAGCGGGCCTGTTTTAACCACTTTCTTAATGTGTGTGACTCCAGCAAGGCTTCCACACTTTCGTCAAAGATATCGCCTACAACGCGGCTAAAGCCCTCCTGTGCCGTGGTGGTCACCTTCTCCGTCCGATACTCAGGTTCAAGTTGACGGGTAACCGCACTGCTGGCTTTGTCGGGTAAAGCGGTGATGAGGGTTTCGACCCACCCAGGTATATTGAAACCTTCAGAGGCGGAAACCGCCAAGACAGGATGTACGGGAGAAAATACGGTATTCGCCTGGGTCACTTTCTCCTGAAGGTTCTGCTGTTGCCGCAGAGAAGGTTGGCGAGTTGCAATATCCCATTCCCGGCAAGGCTCAATTTTATCGGCCTGGTTGAGGACGAACAGAAACCGGGCGGGTTTTGCGCCCTGAGAAACCAACTGTCTGTAACACCGGATATCATCATTCCAGGCGCGGTCGTCGGCTTTGAGTACCCAGACAATCAGGTCCAGTTTATTCAGCCAGTGTTGGTACAAATGGGCATACATCTTATCAAGCGTGGGTGTTTCACCGATTCCTGGGAAATCAATAATGTTGAGAGCATTCAGACCATCAGAGGTTTTGTACTGTTGAGCAAAACGGGTACACCCCTTCACCGCATCCACGTTGGCAGGAGGAGACGTAAAAAGCGTATTGCACAGGCTGGATTTCCCTGCGCCAGTTTTGCCCATCAGTCCGATTGTCGGTTCATAGGCGATCACTTCATCGAGTCGATGAAACACTCTTTGAGATATTTCTCGGGGAAGAGTCTGTAACAAAGAAGACAGAGGCTCATAACTTTTCTGTTTTTTATTCATTGCATTACCTAAGATAATTAAGTTAAATACCACTTCAATGATATTTAACTAAGAAATTATCCAAATAAAAAACCAGAAAAACCTAGATATTTAACAGCCCCGCCATTTTAAATTAAATCTTTCTTTGTTGTTAATGTTTTTAATTCCACAGAAAAAACCGTTATCTCCAATGAAAGTGTTTTTTACCTCGCTCACTCTATCTGAAAAAAACTTAGGCTCCTTAAAAACCGGAATAAAGAAACCACTATTATCCCTGTGTTCCCTTCTCCTCTCAAAAACAGGTACAACTCCGGAGTACTTACTTGAGAAATTCCTGCGCCACCCTTTATTAATAAGATCTGATTGCCTCAAATATCTAATATTGAAGAAATCATAATACCCACTATATTTATCCCACTCTGTAGAAGTAATTATCATAGGCTGATACATAACGCGATATTTAAGCTCCACACTTGAAACATTTGAGTTCTTCTTTAGACTCCCGGAAAACTGTAGTCTGAGAAACACAAAAATCGCACTGTCATCATCCACCTTATGAACATTTTCCCCATACACCTCCTTATAAAAATCAGCAAGAATCCCTGCGTTGGCCGCTTGGGTTATCTGTTCAGAATAAAACAACTTCCTCTCACTAGGCGTAGAAGCCAATGCCTCGTCAAGAACGAGTGCCCCATGAGAAGGGAAAATATCCTGTCTGGGATAATAGTGATCATAAATCTCTATCTCAGGCCTGACTTTTCGCACATCGTTAGCATGCGGACTTTCTTGCATGAGAAGCGACTCGACGTATTTTGACTGCGTCATCCCTGCTTTCTTGGCTGAGTTAATGACCCGTTCATAGAGCGCCTTATCGGAAAGATAGGTCGTTATCTTGTACTTGCTTGCCATCTCTTGCTTTCCCCCACAGCTTTGACTTTAAAAAGTAACTTACTTTACAACAAAATCATATATATCATGCAATTATTTTAAACATAAACAAAAGATCAAGATTTTCAAAGGATCTCTTTGGGAGCAAGTAAAGCGCATTGGGTACGCCAATACATAGGGGTATGTAAAAAAATACTGCGCATCCCATTGATTGATCCATGAACACCCTCCCTACAAAACAGCGGTGGCGTTGCCGGCACTGGTCCAGTCTCTCCCATGCCACTCGAGGGAAGAGATAGCAAATGTGCCAACCAGAACAGGTTGCCCTGCGCAACAGCCTCCCTGCAAACAAGCATGTAAATATAGCGTTTTAAAAAAGCATAACTCCAGAGTAAATTATCCAAAAAGTAATCAATAGAATCGTAGGCTGACACCTCGCCCAGTCTGAAAATCGCCATGAAATTTTCTTAGTGCAAACTAAAATAAAATCTCGGATTGTTTAATATATATAAATAACATATATACAGAACACAGTAGATTAATTATATACAAATAAAACTGAAGATATAAAAGATGATTTAAATAATTAAATACGGGGTATGGGATGAGATGAAGACAATTAAACCCTGATGGCATACATTATGAAAGCAAGCACAACATCACATAACAATCACTACCTAAATAGATTTGAGCAAGTCATAAGTCTCGCTTTGGCTAAACACCCCAGAACCTTAGTTGCACGTATTGACCTGCACTTGCCTAATGAAGCATCTCGTAATGACAAAAATGTCATATCACGTTTTACAGATGCCGTTAAAGCGAAAGTAAAAGCAGATAGGAAAAGAAGTAAAAAAACCAATCCCAAGGCACATGACTCTGAAGTCCATTACATTTGGGTTAAGGAAAGTAACCAAATAGGAAACAAAGTCCACTACCACGTTCTCCTGATGTTCAATAAGGATGCTTACTGGACACTGGGGAACTATATAGCAGAAGGTAACCTTGCAGACCTCATTGTCCAGGCATGGTGTAGTGCGCTGGGTGTCGATAAAGAAAAGTACCGTTCTCTTGTCTATTTTCCCAAGAACCCCTGCTATCACATCAATAGAAATGCCCTGACGAAAACACATGACTACCAAGCTCTTTTGGACCGTATCAACTACATGGCAAAAGACCGGACCAAGCAATACAGCAATCAAGCACGCTCCTTTGGATGTTCGGTGAACTCTGGCATTTTGATGGGGAAGCAAACGAACAAACACATACCAACGTAGCGACCAGGGGTAAGGACAAGACTCTCCCATCATCCGGGGGAACTTGCGCCATACCCCCAACTACGAATTATTTATTTCTTACTCGGCAGTCCATCCCTTGAGGGAAGCCAAGTAGAAAGCCAAAACGGCATTCCTCCTTTAACCAACCAATTTAAAGGAGATTTAATCATGAACACCAACTCATCAACCCTTCTGAATGATCAGCTTGTCGATATGGCGTTTATCACGCAGTTCACTGCCTTAAGTGACAAGTGGTTTTACAAACTGATCCAGCAGGGTGAATTCCCAAAACCTATCAAACTGGGGCGTAGCTCTCGTTGGCTACAGAGTGAGGTAGAAGCGTGGGTGCAGCATCGAATAGACCTTTCTCGTCGATAACACCCTGTTTTTCATTCACGTTAGGCCCCTTCACCTTTTTCCTAAAGAAGGTAAACCACCGGAAACAACGATTCGCCTGCCACCAATGTATTGGTCCATTATGTCCCCAGAACGAGCACGCCCTGTTTTTTTACGCTTAGCAGGTACTTTCTTGTTTTTACTCGCCTTGTTTTTTGCTTCAATTCTTTTCTTAGCATGCGAAAGTATAATCAGTCGACCTGACATCAAACTCTGCCGCGACAAATCTGCTGCATCATAGCCATTCACTATAAGCGTTATTTCCTTTTCAATTTCTAACAACTTTTTTTCGGCTACAAATTTATCTACCACACTGGTATATTTTTTATCCAATTTCTTAGTGAGCGCCCAATGGTAAGAAATCGTGGATACACTTTGTTTTTTAGCGGTGTGGCGGAGGGGTTGAGAAGAAATGCCTGCCTTGGCATGAGCCTTGTCGAGATGTTTTTTTAATCGTCTGGCGTCTTTAAGAGAAACATTACATATTGGACATTTGCAGGCTTCTGGGGTAACTGATGGCGCTTCCACTGTAGGCTTAGATACCATCTTCCAACCATGCTTACTAAGCAGATGGTTAGATAACATATTTAACCCGACCTCCGCATTGCACAGTCCACATACAATTTTTTCCATTTTCTTCACCTTAATGTAAGCGAGATAGCCCTCAAAAAAGCAGTATCACATCCATATTTTTAACCTACCATAATCATCCCTGCCATCCCATCCAGCCGTTCTTTTGTCATTTCCCACTTCGGCATAACCTGCCCCATAAGCCGATAGAAGCGTTCACTATGGTTGTGCTCGGCCAGATGACAGAGCTCATGCAAGATAACGTAGTCGATGCATTCCCGGGGAGCTTTGACCAGGTTTGGGTTTAGGGTGAGCCGGCCGCTAGGGGAACAACTCCCCCACTGCGTTTGCATGGTGAGAATGTGCAATGGGGGCGGAGCATTGACCCACAGAGCCTGCTCGAGCATGGCTTCGAGCCGTTTGGCGAAAACATCCTTGGCACGAGTCTTATACCAATCGACAAGAAGCTGCCGGACCTTTTCAGGGCTCTTCTGACGCAAGGTAACCTCCAGTTTTCCACGCAACATTTTTACGCGTTGTAGCCCCGCAGGTTCTTCAATCACCTTCAGCAAGTATTGTTTGCCAAGGTAATAATGGCTCTCGCCGCTGATATACTTACGTGGCGTAATGTACTCAAGCTGTTTGCGGAAATCGCGAAGCTGCTGGTAAATCCAGCGTCCTCGCTTTTTCACTGCCGTCAGGACGGCCAGGTCATCAGCCTCTTCAGGTGCAGAGACCACCACCCGGCAATCAGGATGCACCTTAATCAACACGCGGCTTGTTGCATAGGGACGAGGCTCACGGTCAAAGTTGATCCACTCGTCTCCGTAGATAAAGCTCATAGCCTGCGTTTGCGCGTGAATGGGCACAGCTTACACTCCACTCAATCCGACACGAGTAATTTGTACAATCATCTCGACGATCTTCTTCGCCTGGTCCATACCGCCGCCAATGGCTTTGCATTCTTTAAACATCAATGGCAGCAGCTTTTTCCTGATATCTGCTTCAATGTTCTGCGGGTTTATCGAGTTTTCTGCCACCGAGGTTTCAACTGAACGATCCACATCAAACGCCAGTTTTATCCACTTATCCTGAACTTGCGAATCGGTAATCGAGAAAACCTCAGGCAGCATTTTCTTGAATACGCCAAAGTAAGCCTGAGCATGGTGGTTGCCGGCGAATGCATCTGGAATATCATTCAAGCGGCGTTCCTGCACCTGCTCTTCAAATTCCCGGAAAAGCATGTATTGCTTGAGCGGATGTTCAAATAACTTCTCGGCTTCTTCAATGGCTTGCCGTAATAGCTTAGAGAACGCCTCCTGCGCATAAGGATCATCACGCAGTTCTTGCTCGATCATACGAGTAACACGCGTTTTTATGATGTCGGTCTCGTTGCGGGTTTTATCTTCGCTCCACTCTTCTGGCTGCGCTTGCCCCATCTTGTTTACTTCGTAAACACCATCAGGTTCCCGAACCTCCACGCCAACAACATGCTTATCGAGTAACTTTTTGACCTGCTCGGCATACTCATCATAGTCGATACGCTCACCAGCATCTTGCTGCACTAACTGGCGCAAACTGGAGAATTGCTTCACCGTCTCTTTGTAATGACGGCGGTCATCTTCACTGAAGCTCTTGTCTTCAAAGAAAGTGGCTGATTGCAATGCAACTTTTAAACAGCTGGCAAACTCAGTCAGTGCCTCGTAGAAGTCTTCACGCACTTTCAGGTGCACATCGACCAGTTCGCCATTTTTTTCTTCAATGCGTGGTACCAGTACTTGGCGCAGTTGCTCGGTATCTTGCCTGTTCTTCACACCGTCAAAAATCGCCCACAGATTTTTATAGAGCTGCGGTAGACGTTTGTATTCGGTGCTCATCTGATTGTAGAGCCCGGCGAGATCGTCAATCTCATAGCCACCCTGAGTGCGGGATGCAAGTTTCTGGTACTTCTCTATGGTGGTATCCAACTCTTTAAGAATGCCACGATAGTCTATGAGCAGACCGAATTTCTTCTTAGGGTGCAAACGGTTAACTCGTGCTATCGCCTGGATAAGGTTGTGCCCTTTAAGCTGCTTATCTATGTAAAGCACGGCGTTCTTGGGCTCATCAAAGCCGGTTAGCAGCTTATCTACCACGATCAGCAATTTCAGCGAGTCGTCTTTATCAAAGCGGTCTATCACATTTCTGGTGTAGGATTGTTCATCCTGCTGACCAACATTCTCCTTCCACCATTTAACCACTTCAGGTGCAGTAGATTCATCAACTTCGGTGTTGCCTTCACGTGTGTCAGGGGCGCTGATCACCACCGCTGATTCAAATAGCCCGGCCTCATCAAGGTATTTCTTGTACTTGATGGCAGCGGCTTTACTGTCACAAGCAAGCTGACCTTTTAATCCTTCGTCGATGTTTTTCACGAAGTGGTTGGCAATATCTAATGCAATCAAACGAATACGATCATCTGCGGTGTAGATCTGTCCTTTACTGGCATATTTGCGTTTAAGATCGGCTTTTTGCTGGTCGTTTAACCCTTCGGTGATGCGCTCAAACCAGCTATCAAGAGCACGTTCATTCACATCCAGATCGGGAATGCGCTCTTCGTAAAGTAGTGGCGTTACGGCTTTATCATCTGTTGCTCGCTGCATCGTATAAGCATGGATGATAGAGCCAAATTTATTGGTCGTTTTATCATCTTTCAGCAATGGAGTACCGGTAAAAGCAACGAATGCGGCTTTCGGCAACGCCTGCGTCATGCGGATATGGTTTTCACCACCCTGGCTACGGTGGCCTTCATCAATCAACACGATAATATCTGAACTGGTATTGATGCATTCAGGCTGCCTGATGGCGGTATTAAACTTCTGGATCAACGAGAAGATAATACGCTCAGTGCCCTTACCAATCTGCTCTGCCAAACGCCTGCCGGATGTCGCGATCGCCGCTGACTTGTCTCTCTTCCCGGAGAGCTCTCCACTGGAGATAAAGGTGCGGCTAAGCTGGTTTTCCAAATCGACGCGGTCGGTAACCACCACAATGCGGCATTGCTTTAAGCTTTCATGCAAGATTAGCGCTTTGCTCAGAAATACCATCGTCAACGATTTACCCGAACCGGTGGTATGCCAAATAACGCCACCTTCACGGCTACCATCAGGTCTTTTGGTATTGATACGCTCAATCAAGCGTTTGATGCCAAACACTTGCTGATAGCGAGCAACAACCTTGCCGACTTTTTTATCAAACAGCGTATAAAAGCGAACCATATCCAGCAGACGTTCAGGCAACAATAGGCTGATTAACAGCTTATCTTGCCCGGTAACGGCCAACTCACCCGCAGCTACCAAACCCTGGTACCAGTCTCTGGCCGCTACTGGCCGATGATCAAAGAACTTATCTAGCTGTTCAGGCAGAAGTTTTTGGTTCTTGATGACATACATTTCAGCATCAGAGAGGTCCTCTTCACGCCAGGCGGCCCAGAATTTAGCCGATGTTCCACAGGTACCATACCGACCATCATGGCCATTAATCGACAACAGCAACTGGCTGTAGACAAAAAGGCGTGGAATTTCATCGTGCCGCTGATTGCGGAGAGTTTGTGATATCCCTTCACCAATGGTTGGCACCTTTTTAGCATTACCATCCGGACGTTTGGCCTCAATGACCACCAGTGGAATACCGTTCACAAAGCAGACGATATCTGGTCTACGTGATTCAACACCGTTAGCCCGCGTTACCGTGAACTCCTCGGTAAAGACAAAGCTGTTATTCGTTGGATGATGCCAATCGATTAAGGCAATGGTTGGGTTCGCCTTTTTACCATCAATAAACTCGGTAACGGAAATCCCATACATCAAGTGGTTATAAAGACGCTCATTAGCAGTGAGTAAGCCCTGATTCAGGACCGGGCTGTTGACTTCAGCAATCAGATTATCAATAGCCTTGTCAGAAAGGGAATATTCCTGCCCACCAAACGTAAAAGTACGCTTTGCCAGTTGCTCCCTGAGCAGGTGCGTCAACACAACCTGATCGGGTTTACCTGCTCGGGTAGCCAGAGCCTCTTCAGGAGAAAGGTAAGACCAGCCAAGGTTATTCAGCAGCGCCAAAGCCGGAAGCTTAGCACTGTATTCTTCCTGAAATTTTGGGGCATATTGGGTGTTCATTATACTCCCTTATAGTGCTCTATCTCTCTGGAAACCTGACGCTTTCCTTCCTGACGAACTATCCGGATTTTTCGCATGGTTGAATTTTGAACAAGTTCGCCTTCAGCAAAGATGTTGATTAGATGTTCGTTGATAGCACTAACATCTTTGTCGTCTAGCTCGGCCATGGATGCCTGAGTGAACCAGAGCGTGTCTGACTGGAAGAGGCATTCAATGCGAGCACGGCCATCGTCGCATTGAAACAACGGGAACACACTCAACAGGGCTTGAGGTAGATGTTTATCCGTCATGCGGCCTCCGCTTTTACCCGTCGCTTACCGGTGAGCAATTGCTGCATCAGGGCTTTTTTTTCTTGTTTAAGCAAAAATAATTTCTTTTCAAGAATAGAAATTTCTGTATCAGCATCAGAGAGCATTGAAGCAATTTTTTCCTGCTCTTCATAAGGCGGTAGTAAAACTTTCAAAGATTTCAATACAGATAACTGCAAAGCAGGAAGACTGGTCCCTGCAGCATAACGGTTGAAATCTATGGAGCACATAAGGTAGAAAACAAAATCATCAGATACACCATCTTTAGCTTTTGCAAAACCTAAATGGCTCACTATAAATGAGTTCTCTTTCAACTGAGCTCTTTGATTTAGAAGAAGGGATGCTCCACTCTTTGTAAATAGAGTCGCCTTTGCTGGTACTACTTCAAGTTTGCATTCTCTTATTGCTAATTGATTGACTTTGTCACGTGATTGTGGAGCCCATCGGGACGTGTTTGAACCCAAGTCAGAGACTCTGATAAAGTCATGACTCCCATTGATAAAATACTTTTCTTTTTGTGGGGCTGCTTGTCCTGCACTTAAAATACATATTTCAGATAATGTTATATTCTCCCAACGCCTCTTAAATTCTGGAAACCTTTTACCCCCTGCAATCAATTGTTGCATAAGTGCTTTTTTTTGCTGCTGGCTATTGGTAAGTAATTGCTCAGCCGTTGTGATAGCCTTATCCCACGTAGATAATATTTGAGAGATTTTTCTCTGTTCAGATAATGGCGGTAGTTTTAACTTTAAAGTTTGGTAAGCACCGACATTAAGATGTTTTTGCGCCATCCCGCCCTGGAGGCTTAATACTTGCGACTTGCCAAAAGAAGAGTTCGTGTAAGCACATAAATACTCAGGAAGTACTTTATCTTTCTGAGGTCTAGCTATAACAATATCTATTGCATTTGTCCCTTCAAACTTTGGCGTAACGACGCAAGCTGTACCGGGATACCCTGTTCTTACAATTAAAACATCGCCAGACTTAAGGTGACTCTTCTTATTGGCAAAATGCCCTTCTTGAGAAAAATACACCCAATCAGAATCGTTAATAAATCCTTCTCTAACATTAGCCGATCTAAACGCTTTTATTCCCATGCTTTCATCTACGTAGTATTGGGAAGGTTTAATAACGACACCAACAGAAATAGATTCACAAATTTCTTGGGCTTCTACAACCGTCCATCCTTCAGGAACCATAACCCAGCTCCTCCAAATATTTAGCCATTTCTACTTCAAGCTCAGCCAATTGCTCTTTTAGTTGCTCACGCTCAGCACGAACTGCCAGAAGATCAATCTCATCCTCTTCTTCAAAAACATCAACATAACGTGAAAGATTTAGGTTATAACCTTTATCACGGATCTCTTTTAAGCTGGCAACGTGAGCATATTTATCAACGTTGTCACCATTGCGGTATACCTTAACAATTTTGGCAATATTTTCCTGACTTAAATGATTTTGATTTTTACCCGATTTAAACTCACGACTGGCATCGATAAATAATACCTTATCGTCCACTTTCTGCTTTTTAAAGATCAGAATTACAGCTGGAATACCTGTGCCATAAAACAGTTTTTCGGGTAACCCAATCACCGCATCAAGCAAGTTCTCTTCAATCAATTTCTGGCGGATTTTGCCTTCGCTAGAACCACGGAATAGCACGCCATGAGGAACCACAACCCCCATACGCCCTGTTTTCGGCTTCATGGTCTCGATCATATGCAGAATAAAGGCAAAATCACCCTTGGTTTTCGGCGGCAAGCCACGACGGAATCGACCAAATTTATCGTTTTCTACATCATCATGCCCCCACTTATCCAGTGAGAACGGAGGGTTAGCGGTAACCACATCAAATAGCAGTAGATCACCGTTTTTATCCAGAAGCTTGGGGTTACGGATAGTATCACCCCATTCTATTTTGTGGTTATCCTCACCATGCAAAAACATATTCATTTTCGCCAGCGACCAGGTTGAACCGATGGCCTCTTGGCCATAGAGTTCATACTGTTTGCTACCATGGTGCTGCACTATCTTACGGCCACATTTCATCAACAAGGATGCAGAGCCACAGGCTGGGTCGCAAATAGTGTCCCCAAGTTGTGGATCTAATAGTTCAGCCATCAGTTCAGACACTTCCGGAGGGGTATAGTACTCACCTGCCTTCTGACCACTATTGGCAGCAAACTTACCGATCAGATATTCATACGCATTACCGATAACGTCCAGCCCGCCCACGCGGCTAGGTTTAAGGTTCAGCTCTGGATTAGCGAATTCCACTAACAGGTCTTTGAGGATCCCGTTCTTTTGCTTCTCTTCACCCAGTTTATCTGTGTTAAAAGAGATGTCTTGGAAAACACTTTTCCCGACATCTTTCAGCTTAGTACCATTGGCTTCTTCAATCGCGTGAAGGGCCTCATCGATACGCTCGCCGTTACCAGGTTCATTACGACGTTCGTAAAGCGCATAAAAACTGGCCTCTTTTGGTAGAACGAATCGCTCGTTCTTCATCATTTCTTCGATCAGTTCCGGCTCGTCGCCATACTCTTTTTTGTATCCATCATAGTGATCCTGCCACACATCAGAAATGTACTTCAGGAATAACATAGTGAGGATGAAGTCTTTATAGGTATCAGGGCTGATAGTGCCGCGGAAGATATCGCACACGCCCCATAGTACCCTGTTAATACGGTCTTGATCGATTTTGTTGCTCATAACCTATTTATCCTTGAGTAATTTTTGCAAAATACCAAGCTCAAGTTGGTGGCGATTATTTTGTAACTTACTGATAAGTTTATCTTCTTCCTGCCAGACTCGTTGAAGCTCAATAAGTTGTCGTTGAGTATGCGCAGGTGGAACAGGAATCTCCACATCCAACAATGCTGCTTTAGTTATAAGCTGGATGTTTGTTCCACTGCGATTAAACATTTGTTGTGTCATCGGATGGTTAAGTACCCAACACAGGTATTCAGGAGCGATCCCGCGATTTTCCCTTCGAAGAGTAACGATCAGAAACTGGCTGGTAGCTACCGCAGGGATGTCACTACGATAGACAACCGCGACGTTCCGGTTACCTCTGGCGGCAACGACGATTTCGCCTTGTCTAAGGAAAGGTGGTTCAACACGCTGCTCCCAGCTTATCGCAGGTAAAGCCTCATGAGCTCCCTGCCAATCCAGCTCAAGGTCCTTAATTTGTAATATGCGTACATCTCCGTCAGGCACTGGTTCTATTGCCCCTCGAAAGGTATAGCCAGACCGGATAGTAGCAATATCACCTAACTTTCTTAATGTTGTTGGCATAAAGGCCTCGGTTAGGTGCACCATTCCTGATGCACTTGTCGTCAAGTGGGGATATTCAGGGCCTGGGTTTTGAACCCATTACGGCCCTTCTGTTGATATTCCGTGCCCACTTCTACCGCTTTTACTTTCGTTACGAAAACGTCATCATAACCATAACCAGAAGACCCTCGCGAACTTTCTCATCAATTTAGTTAGCGATAATGATCCATGCAAAGTCATAGCGTTAACATTAGGCTCTGCTGGGTTTGACGCGGTTGTCACGCGAAGTGTAATAATCATATTTTGCACATCAATAGAAATTTGATAATCTGTCATGGATTTGATCTCCTATCCGAGTTTAGCTGCTTTGGGTTTGAGTCAACGCGACAGGTTGCCGCCTGTCGCACCACTCACATCACTATCTGTAACTCTGCTACTGTAGTAAAGTGGGTTGGTAGAAGCATCATGAAATAAAAAAAGAGCATCGTCAACATCATTTTATCTACAGTATCATCGCTACAGATGGATGAAGCTTCGCACTAAGCTATCAAAAAGGGCAATAACCTAAGAAGGGACTCTCCATAACAAGCTGTTTTACCAAGATAATTATCGTGCATATTGAACTTCGCAAATACAATAACCTCCTTTCCCAGAGCTCCTAGCTGAGGTAAAAAAAATTTTATGCCGTTTTGCTAAACGAACCAGCAAGTACGTTTCCAGCATTCGCAAGCCCATCAATATAGTCCCCATACCACTGCATCATCTCCCGTCTTCCCTCCAGGTAATGCGCGTGGTTGTACGTGCCGCGAATCGCATTCTTATCTACATGAGCAAGCTGTGTCTCTATCCATGCCGAGTTGAACCCCTGCTCATGCAAGATCGTGCTCATCGTGTGGCGAAAACCGTGCCCTGTCAGCCTCCCTTTATAACCCAGCAGTTCAATCACCTGATTAATGCTTTCCTTTGATATAGGCTTTCTCCGGTCATTTCTTCCAACAAATACCAACGGATACATACCGGTAATCGGTTTTAGCGACTGAAACAGCTCCACAACCTGCTCCGACAGCGGAACGATATGGGGCCGTTTCATCTTCATCACCTCAGGGGGGATCTCCCAAAGACGCTTCTCAAAGTCGATATCTTCCCAACGCGCAAAGCGTAGTTCCTGGGTACGAACCCCCGTTTGCATGATGATCTGCGTCGCCGTTTTAGTGATCACACTGCCGGTGTAACCAGCCAGATCCCTAATGAAATATGGAAGTTCTTCTGCGGTCAGGAAGGGAAAGTGGGTTTTCTTTGGCGTTGCCAAGGCGGTCGCCAGATCGGGAGCCGGATTGTATTCCGCACGCCCTGTCACAATGGCATAGCGAAATACCTCACCACAACGCTGGCGTACTTTACGCATCTTCTCCAGCGCACCGCGCTTCTCCAAGCGCCGGAGCGTTTCGAGCAGCTCCATCGGCTTAATCTCAGCAATCGGGCGTCGACCAAGATAAGGGAATATGTCCTTCTCGAAGGTATCAATGATTTCATCGCGATAACGTAAAGACCAACGATCGGCCTTTTGCTTATGCCACTCGCGGGCGATAGCCTCAAACGTGTTTTCAGTAGAGAGTTTTTGCGCCAGCTTATCCGCCTTCTTCACCTCACCAGGATCGCCCCCTGCAGCCAAGACTTTACGCGCTTCGTCTCTCTTTTGGCGTGCATCGGCTAAAGAGACATCCGGATAAACGCCGATCGACAGCATCTTTTCCTTGCCGACAAAGCGGTACTTCAGTCGCCAGTATTTTGAGCCATTCGGTTTAACCAGCAGATACATGCCGCCACCGTCAGTTAGCTTGTAGGCCTTATCCATCGGCTTAGCCGTTTTCACCTTAATGTCCGTTAGTGGCATAGCATCTCCATTGAAAATATAAGCAGCGCGGCGTATGTGTGGCACAGCCAAGTCAGAGGAATAAGGGGTTACCACATAGTCTGGGGGTGCCAAAAAACAGCATACAATTTTGCACCCCCTAAAGCACCCCCAAAGTTTTATTGATGTAGGTTGAACCCGATTGAGTTCCGGAGACAATAATGAGCATTTAATCCAGTTATTACGGGGGTTTTGTTGATTTTAGGAGACTTCAGAAGAACTCGGATGGCGGAAGATCACAGGAGTCGAACCTGCCCAGGACCGCTGGCGGCCCCAACCGGATTTGAAGTCCGGCCGCCCCACCGGGGACGAGGATCTTCCTTGGAGAAGAGAAGAAGCAAGGCGCTGATTATAGCGCAGTTTGTTCGCTGCGCTAAGCGGGAAATGGCGGCCGCCGGCGATTCGGCGGCCGGGGGGAGTTACTTCAGGAAATCCTTCACGTCCAGCAGGATGAACTCGTTGTCATCCGCCATATTGGGTTGGCGGCTGGAGGAGAACGGGAAGTTGTTGTCGTTGCCGACGATGATGTGGTTGGCGTCCACCACGTCCACGTTCTCGATGGTGAAGAACGGGAAGGTCAGCACGCCGTCGTTCAGCGGCTTGCGCGCCAGCTTGTTCGGATCCTGAATGTTCATCAGGTCGATATAGCCCAGTTTTTCGACCGGTTTGCCGACGTTGGCGTCCGAGAAGGCGATTTTATACACTCGTTTGAACTTGGCCACCTGGCTGAAGCAGTTGTCGGTCGGCGCACCGGCGGCGCAGGCCTTATCCGGCGTGCCTTCGCCGTTGTCGCGCTCGATCACCAGCCCGTGGGTGGCGTCGATCATGTTGAAGTCGCCGATGGCGTTCTGGTTGTCTTCCAGCACGTACTGCCAGCTGCGGCCGGTCCAGGCCTGCTGTTTCACGTCAAACTCCAGCACCCGCAGGTAGCGTTTGCCGCCGACGTTCTCGAACTGCTCGCCGTCCCACAGCGCCCCTTCCAGCAGCGGGTACAGCTTGCTGCCGTCCGGCGAGGCGGCCATGCCTTCAAAGCCTTTGGAACGCGCCACCTGGAAGTTCTGCTTGCCGTCCGGCGCGCCCGGCAGGGTCAGCGTCGGGTTGTCCGGCGATTTCACCACCTTGCCGTCTACCTGGGTGTCGAACACCGCCAGCACTTTGCCGTTCAGGTCGGCCTTGATCAGGTAAGGCCCGAACTCTTCACCGATCCATAAGGCATCGTCGGCAAACTGGAAGCTTTCCGGATCGAAATCGCTGCCGGTCAGATAACGCTTCTCGGTGCTCTCGTTGATGATGTGGAACGGCACCTTTTTATCCGGATCGTGCAGGAACACCGTCTTCAGCGGCGCGACCGTGCCGTCTTTGAAATCGATCTTGTAGTGATTGAGGTACAGCATGGCGTCCGGCGAATTGGCCTTGCTGCCGAAGCCGTTATCGGTCAGCACCCAGTAGGTGCCGTCGGGCATGTGTTTGATGCCGGAGTGGCCCTGCAGCGGCTGGCCGTCGATCGGCAGGCCGAGGCCGGTCAGGCGATCGGCGGATTTGCCCGCCACGCTGCCCAGCTCGGTGACGCGTTTGCCGCTGGTGTATTTGCCGCTCTGCTGCAGATCGCTCGGCGCGTCCTTCGGTGTGGAAACGGCGGATTTCACCGGCAGCAGCGCATGCCCGGCCAGCGTCGCTTGCACCGGCTGCGCGTCGGCCCACAGGTTGGCGCTCAGCGCCATGCAGCCGACCAGCAGCGCCAGCCGGGTTTTGGTGTTGTGCATGTCATTGTCCCTTTTCGTTGTTATCGCCCAGAAGTAAAAGCAACGTCACTATAGGGAGCGGCAATGACAGAAATATTATTCGGCGAACGCCCGTCGGTAGCTGTGCGGATGGAAGCGCCAGGTGATGGCGATCAACACCACCACCAGCAGCGCGTGGATCTGCCAGTCCAGCACGAAGCCGCCGCTGTAGTCGCGCAGCAGGCCGGAAAGGTAGGGCGTCACACCCGCCAGCAGGAAGCCGACGCCCTGCATAAAGGCCACCAGTCGCCCGGCCGCCGCCGGCTGGTGCAGGTGATCGAGCGCCAGCACCAGGCACAGCGGGAACGCGCCGCCCAGCCCCAGCCCGGAAACCAACACCCACAGCCACGGCAGCGTCTGCGGCAGGTAAATCAGGCCGATAAAGCCGATCAGTTGCATCATCAGCGCCAGCAACAGCAGCGGCCGCCGGTCATGATTGCGCGCCAGCGCCGGCAGCAGCAGCGCGCCCACGACCTGGCCAAAGGTCATCAACGCCAGCAGCGAACCGCTGGCCTGCGGCTGCCAGCCAAGCTGCATGTAATACGGCGGCAGCCAGGCGATCAGGCTGGTATAGCCGCCGTTGATCAGGCCGAAATAGGCGCCGAGCAGCCAGGCGCGCCGGTTGCGCAGCAGGCCTGGCCCGCGGTTTTCGCCCGCCGCGCCCAGGCGAGACAGCCCGCGGCTGACCGGCCACCAGGCCAGCAGCGCCACCAGCGCCGGCAACGCCCACCAGGCCAGCGCGCTGTGCCAGTCGTGCCCTACGCTCATCAGCCACGGGGTGATCGCCGCCCCCAACCCACCGCCGCCCATCAGCGCCGCCGACCACAGCCCGGCCACCAGCGCCATGCTTTTGAGGAAATGATGCTTGATGATGCCGGGCATCACCGCCTGGATCACCCCGATGCCGAGCCCGCCCAGCACCGCGCTCATCAGCAGTTGCACGCTACCGGGGGCCAGTTCGCGCCAAAGCGCGCCCAGCCCGATCGCCAGCAGGCTCAGCGTCACGGCGCTGCGTTCGCTGAACAGCCGGCTGATGGCGCCGCCCGCCAGCGCCATCAGCCCCATCATCAGCACCGGCAGCGTGGTCAGCAGCGCCGCGCCGCCAAAGCTCAGCCCGGTAGCCTGGCGCAGCGTCGGCAGCAACGGGCCGATCGAGGTCAACAGCGGCCGCATGTTCAGGCCGATCAACACCAGCGCCAGCAACAGGGGGTTGAACCAGCGGCGCGAGGAGGATGAATTAACAGAATGATTTAACAAGGTATATTCCTGGTACTGCGAAATGAAGAGTGCGGCGTCACAGCGCGATCGCCGCAGCGTTGCGTTACTGTAGGCAACGCCGCTAGTATTGGGAAATTAAATAATAAAATAGCCAACAGTGGGAAAATGAATCGCTACCCGATGTTCAATCCGCAGCTGCTGCTCAGCTTCGTCGCCGTATGCGACAGCAACAGCTTCACCCGCGCCGCAGAGCGGGTGTTTTTGTCGCAGTCCACCGTTAGCCAGCAGGTACGCCGGCTGGAAGAGATGCTGGGCAAGCCGCTGTTTGAGCGCTCCTCGCATCAGGTGCTGCTGACCGAAGAAGGCGTCAAGCTGTTGAGCTACGCGCGCCGCATTATCGCGCTAAATGAAGAAGCCCACGACGCGCTGACCGGCATCTGGCGCGACGGCGTGCTGCGGATCGGCATGCCGGAAGATTTCGCCGTGCCCACCACCGAGCTGCTGGCCGACTTCAGCCGTGAGCACCCGCACCTGCGGCTGGACGTCGCCAGCGGCCTGAGCGCCGATCTGCACAGCGCCTACGCGCGTGAAGAGCTGGATCTGATCCTGGTGAAACAGCGCCGCCGGCAACCGCCGCGCGCCGCGCGGCCGGAACCGCTGCTGTGGCTGGACAGCCTGGCCTTCCCGGCCATCGAGCAATCGCCGGTGCCGCTGGCGGTGTTCCCGCTAAGCGGCCTGTACCGCGAAGAGCTGTGCCAGGCGCTGGACACCCTCGGCAAACGCTGGCGCATCGGTTACAGCAGCGCCAGCCTGGCGGCGCTGACCGCCGCTTCCGCCGCCGGGCTGGGCGTCACCCTGCTGCCGGCCGGCTGCCGTCTGCCCACGCATCGGGTGCTGGGCGAGGCCGAAGGATTGCCGCCGATAGACAGCTTCGAACTGGCGCTCTACTACCGCGACGGCGCTCCCGCCGCCACGCTGGCGCTGGCCCAGCGGCTGGCGGTGTTTTGCGGGTTGAAATAAACGCCGGCAGACGCCGATCATTACCAAATCGAATAGTCACCAGTGGCAAATGTCGCTGCCAACCGGTCGGTTCCTCTCCTAAATTGGGGGATGTTTTCACTCCCTCACCTCTGGATTAAGGAACCGAACGTGGAAAACCCTCAGCAACCGGGCCGCAGAGCCTTCCTCAGCCAAACCGGCAAACTCACCACCGCCTGCGCGGTGATCGGCCTGACCGGCGGCATGGCGCAGGCCGCGTCACCGGGCGACGGGCAATGTGCGCCAACGCCGATGACCTTGACCGATCGCCACTACTGCCTGAGTGAGGTGCGGCTGGAAGACGGCTTTGAATACGACGGCGACACGGTGATCGGCACCCGCACCGCGCTGTACACACTGGAGATCAAAGACGGCAAGATCGCCGCCATTCACGCCGCCAACGCCGCGCTGCCCGCCGGCGTGCCCCGCTATAAGGCACAGGGCCAGCTGCTGCTGCCGGCGTTCCGCGACATGCACATCCACCTGGACAAAACCTTCTACAGCGGCCCGTGGCAGGCGCCGCGCCCGCGCCAGGGCAAGACCATCATGGACATGATCACGCTGGAGCAGACGCTGATCCCGACACTGCTGCCCACCTCACAGCAGCGGGCGGAAAATCTGATCGCCCTGCTGCAGTCCAAAGGCAGCACCGTGGCGCGCAGCCACTGCAATATCGATCCGGTCAGCGGCCTGAAAAGCCTGGAGCACCTGCAGCGCGCGCTGGAAAACCACCGGGCGGACTTCAGCTGTGAAATCGTCGCTTTCCCGCAGCACGGCCTGCTGCACTCCAGGGTCGATGCGCTGATGCGCGAAGCGATGCAGATGGGCGTGCAGTACGTCGGCGGGCTCGATCCGACCAACGTCGACGGTGCGATGGAGAAATCGTTGGACGCCATGTTCCAGATCGCCCTTGATACCGGAAAAGGCGTGGATATCCACCTGCATGAAACCAGCCCGGCCGGGGTCGCCGCCATCAACTACATGATCGCCACCGTGGAGCAAAACCCGGCGCTGCGCGGCAAGGTCACCATCAGCCACGCTTTCGCCCTGACCACGCTGACGCCGGGCGAACTGGCGGAAACCGCCACCCGGCTGGCGGCGCAGCAGATCGCCATCGCCTCCACGGTGCCGATCGGCGGCCTGATGATGCCGCTGCCGCAGCTCAGCGAGAAAGGGGTGTTCGTGATGACCGGCACCGACAGCGTGATCGACCACTGGTCGCCGTTCGGCACCGGCGACATCCTGGAGAAGGCCAACCTGTATGCCCAGCTGTACCGCGGTTCCGACGAGTATCACCTGTCGCGCGCCATGGCCATCTCTACCGGCGGCGTGCTGCCGCTGGACGATAAGGGGCAGCGCGCCTGGCCGAAAGCCGGCGACGCCGCCGAGTTCGTGCTGGTCAACGCCAGCTGCTCTGCCGAGGCGGTCGCCCGCCTGCCGGCGCGCAACGCCACCTTCCATCAGGGGCGCCTGGTGGCCGGTCAGGTGAGCAAAGCCTAAGGTCGGTCCGCCGTTGTCATCATGATGGCCGTTTTTGGCCTTCTGCCAGAGTCAGTAGCGGCGCAAGATGGTCGCTACACACACTGGTGGAGGGCCGAAAATGTCACAGAGCGCGTTATTAATCATCGATGTCCAGCAATCATTCCAGCACCGTCCATTCTGGCAGGAGGACGATCTGCCGGCGTTTCAACAGGCGCTGACCCGTCTGATCGCGGGCTGCCAACAACGCGGCGCGGCGCTGGTCGACGTGCTGCACGTTTCGCCGCAGGGGCCTTTCTCGCTGGCTTCAGGCCATGTGCAGCGCCTGCCGTTCCTCACCCACCAGGCGGATATCACCGTGCACAAGCATGTGCACAATGCGCTGACCGAATCCGGCCTCGACGCCTGGCTGCGCGCGCAGGATATCAACCATCTGATCGTCTCCGGCATCCGCACCGAGCAGTGCTGCGAGACCACCACCCGGATGGCGTCCGATCTCGGTTATCGGGTGACTTTCGTCACCGAGGCGACGCTGACCTTCCCGATGCGCCATCCCGACGGCGAAGTCTTTACCCCCGCGCAGTTGAAACGGCATACTGAAACCGTACTGGTCGATCGTTTTGCCCGCATCGCCAGCGTGGATGAGGCGCTGGCGCAACTCGCACAGGAGTAACCATGTCGCAGGCCGTCTATTTTCTGCTGTTGCCCAACGTGTTGTCGCTGGACGTCAGCGGCCCGGCAGAAACCCTGCGCCTCGCCGGGCAGTTCACCCTGCGTTATCTCAGCCCGGCGCCGCAGATCGTCTGCTCCATCGGCATGACGCTGAGCGGCCTGCAGCCGTTGCCCGAGCGCCTGGAAGACGGCGCCATCCTGGTGCTGCCGGGCGTCGGCGATTCGCAGCGCTATTTCGCCGGGGAAGAGGCCGAGCAGGCGCGCCGCTGGCTGGCGACGCTGCGGCCCGACCTGCAGCGGCAGCGCATCACCCTGGTGTGCATCTGTTCCGGCGCGCTGCTGGCGGCGCAGGCCGGGCTGCTCGACGGCTATCAGTGCACTACCCACCACGACGTCATCGAACGTATCCGCCGGCAGGCGCCGGCGGCGCAGGTGAAAGAGAACCGTATCTTCGTCGAAGATCGCGGCGTCTACACCAGCGCGGGCATCACCACCGGCATCGATTTGGCGCTGCACCTGGTCCACCGCCACTGCGGTTCAGGCCGGGCGCGCGACGTCGCCCGCGATATGGTGGTCTATTTCCGCCGCGCCGGGGACGATCCGCAGCTGTCGCCCTGGCTGCGCTACCGCAACCACCTGCACCCGGCGGTGCACCGCGCGCAGGACGTGATGGCCGCCGAGCCGGAGGCCGACTGGTCGGTGCCGCAGATAGCGGAGAAGGCGCACGTCAGCAGCCGCCACCTGGCGCGGCTGTTTCGCAGCCACGTCGGCATCAGCGTGCGGGAATATCATGAGCAGCTGCGGCTGGCGGTGGCACAACAGCGCCTGCAGCAAGGGTATGGCTTGGAGAAGGCCGCGCTGGCGGCCGGTTTTTCTTCCGGGCGACAGCTGCGCCGCGCCCAGCAGCGCCAGCACTCGCCGCTATGACACCAGCCGGCGGGTATCCAGCCGCTGCAGGCCGACAGACAGCAGCAGGCTGAGCCCCATCGCCACGCCGAACACCCAGAAGATATCCAGCAGCGGGTGGCCGGTGAAGTCCAGGTGCCGGCTGCGCATCACGTTGACGATCAGGGCGTGAAAACCGTAGATCGCCAGCGAATGGCGGGAGAACGCGCTCAGCCAGCCGATCGGCTGCGGCAAACAGTGTTTCACCCATACCAGCAGCGCCACCGCCGCCATAAACACCAGCGGGCCACTGTAGATGTAGTAGGTATCGGCGAAGTTGCCGTTGATGAACAATTGGTGTTTGGTGCCGCGAGCGATCAGCGCCACGCACAGCGCAAATCCCAATGCCGCCAACCAGCCCACGGCGCGCCCGCGCGCCTCCATCATGCCAATCGCCCGCCCGGCCAGCGCATACAGCAGGTAGTAGAAGGTATCGCCGTAGATATACAGGTTAACCGGCAGCAGGTGCGCGTTGCCGAAGGTCAGCTTGTCGGTATTCGGGTTGGCGATCACCGCCAACACCACCAGCGCGGCGGCCAGGGCGTAGCGCGACACCGGTTTGACGCTGATCAGCGGCGACAGCAGGTAAATCACCGCGATGGCGTAGAAAAACCACAGATGATAGAACACCGGCTTTTGCAACATGCCGCGCAGCGATGGCCAGAAACCGATCTTGGTAAAGGCCGCGATATAGATCAGCGCGATGGCGCTGTAGAACAGAATGCAGCAGATGATGCGGGTGAAATGCCGGCGGCCGGCGCTCTTTTCGCCGAAGAACAGGTAGCCGGAAATCATAAAGAACAGCGGCACCGATACGCGCGACAGCGAGTTCAGCACGTTGGCGATATCCCAGTTGTGCAGCCCTATCGCCGCGCCGTTGGTGACGTAATAGGTGGTGGCGTGGATCATCACCACCATCATGCACGCCATCGCCCGCAGGTTGTCTATCCAGCCGATTTTCTCGCTCAAACGCTCGCCCGATCTTGTGTCATATTGATATGTTAAGAAGAGGTTATCGGGCACGGCGTTCGGCGACAACCCAAAAGCGAAATATCAGAATGCACTTAAACAACACCTTATGATTGCGAAGGTGAACAATTGGCGGCAAAATAGCCGCCATAACTCGCTCAGTTTGCGCTTCCCGCCCTGGCAGTTCCTTTTTCTCTTTTACTATCAGTACAATAATATGAAAACGACATTACCACCTGCGGCACGTTTGGGCCGACAGGCGCTTTTATTCCCTCTTTGTCTGGTGCTGTTCGAGTTCGCCACCTATATCGGCAACGATATGATTCAGCCGGGCATGCTGGCCGTCGTGGCGGATTTCAACGCCGGCGAAGAGTGGGTGCCTACCTCGATGACCGCCTATCTGGCCGGCGGCATCTTCCTGCAGTGGCTGCTCGGGCCGCTGTCGGATCGCCGCGGCCGTCGCCCGGTGATGCTGGCCGGGGTGGCGTTCTTTATCGTCTCCTGCCTGGCGATCCTGCTGGTCACCAACATCGAGCAGTTCATCGCCATGCGTTTCCTGCAAGGCATCGGCCTGTGCTTTATCGGCGCGGTCGGCTACGCCACCATCCAGGAGTCGTTTGAAGAATCGGTGTGCATCAAAATCACCGCCCTGATGGCCAACGTGGCGCTGATCGCCCCGCTGCTCGGGCCGCTGGCCGGCGCGGCGCTGATCCACGTCGCGCCGTGGCAGAGCATGTTCGTGCTGTTCGCCGCGCTGGCGGCCATTGCCTTCTACGGCCTGTGGAAAGCCATGCCGGAAACCGCCACGCTGCAGGGCGAGGCGTTTTCCGCCGCCAATCTGTGGCGCGACTACCGCCAGGTTCTGGGCAACCGCCGCTTCCTGTGCGGCGCGCTGGCGATCGGTTTCGCCAGCCTGCCGCTGCTGGCCTGGATCGCCCAGTCGCCGGTGATCCTGATCAGCGGTGAGTCGCTGTCGACGCTGGATTACGGCCTGCTGCAAATCCCGGTGTTCGGCGCGCTGATCCTCGGCAACCTGACGCTGGCGCGCCTGACCGGCAAAAACAGCGTGGAGCGCCTGATCAAGCTGGGCGCAGGCCCGATGTTGCTGGGGCTGCTGATCGCCGCGCTGGCGACCCAGTTCTCCAGCCACGCCTACCTATGGATGACCGCCGGCCTGAGTCTGTACGCCTTCGGCATCGGCCTCGCCAACGCCGGCCTGTACCGCCTGACGCTGTTCTCCAGCAACGTCAGCAAAGGCACCGTGTCCGCCACCATGGGCATGCTGAGCATGATGGTGTTCACCGTCGGCATCGAGCTGGCCAAGGTCGCCTACGTCTGGGGCGGCAGTGGGCTGTTCAATCTGTTCAACCTCATCAGCGGCCTGTGCTGGCTGACGCTGGTGGCGCTGTTTATCGGCAAACGCCGCGGCGGCGACCCCACGCCGCAGCCGAACGGCGCGGCTTAAGCGCGACGATAAAACGCCGGTCCGGTTTCCCGACCGGCGTTTTTTTTATGCGGCTTCAGCCGAGCAGCTCCCACAGCGCATACCCTGCTCCCACTACCGCCACCCCCAACAGCAGCAACGCCGACAGGACAGAGATCGCCCGCCGCGCGCGCTGCAGCGCCGTTCCTGACAGCAGGGTGATATAGGCCAGCAAGATGGCGAAATCCGCCAGCACCCACAGCGCGGTCAACAGCGTCAGGCTGACGCCGATCGAGGGGGTGACGGCGATAAACTGCGGAAAAAAAGCGACGAAGAAGATGATGTCCTTGGGGTTGGCGATGCCCACCAGAAAACCGTTCGCGATCGCCGAGCGTTTTTGCGACGGCGCAACGGGCTGCGCATCGGGGGTTCGCGCGGATAAATCCTCATACAGCGAGACGATCGCCATACGGCCGATAAACAGACAGCCCAACAGGCCTACCCACTGCAGCATGCGCATATCCACCGCGAACAGCCCGGTGACAATCAGCGCGGCGATGCCGATCAGCAACAAAGAGGCCCCATTGCTGCCCAGCGCGGTCAACAGCGCACGCCGGGCGCCAAAGCGCGCTGCGGTGTTGGCCACCATCACCACCACCGGCCCCGGCGTGGCGATCAGCAACAAAATGGCGGCGAAATACGCCGCCAGTAACGACAGGTTCATCTTTATTTCACTCACATTCAGTCAGTTGACGTCGCGCCATTATCATGCCGCCGCCCCCGCCTTGAAAAAGGAGTAATCCTGTCGTTTACTGTGAATCAGACTCATTATTAGAGACGCCGCGATGGCCAGTTCCCTTCCGCCGCTTTACGCCCTGCGCGCCTTCGAAAGCGCCGCCCGCAACGGCTCGTTCACGCTGGCCGCCGAGGAGCTGCATCTCACCCCGAGCGCGGTCAGCAAGCACATCAAAACGCTGGAGCAGCACTTCGGCTGCCGGTTGTTCCAGCGCAACGGCCCGCGTATCGAGGTCACGCCGCAGGGGAAAATCTTCGCCGCCGAGCTGCAGCAAGGGTTTGGCCGCATCGAACAAGCCTGCGAGCTGTTCAGAAGCCACCGCGATCTGCTGCGGCTGAAGGCACCCTCCACCCTGACCATGCGCTGGCTGCTGGACTGCCTGAGCCGGTTCCGGCAAACGGCGCAGGCGTTCGACGTGCAGGCAGCCAGCGTCTGGATGGACATCGACAGCGTGGATTTTTTCAGCGAACCCTACGACTGCGCCATCCTGCTCGGCAACGGCCATTTCGGCGCCAATACCGCTGCCGCCAAGCTGTTCGACGAATGGCTGATCCCAATTTGCGCCCCCGCGCTGCTCGCCGACGCGCAGCGCGATCTCGCCACCTGCCCGCTGATCCATCCTTCGCCCGATCGGCGCGACTGGCGGCGCTGGCTGCAAAAAAGCGGCATCGCGGCCCCGATCGATCTCACACGCGGCCAGGTATTTGATTCGCTGGAACAGGGCAATGCGGCGGCCATCGCCGGGCACGGCGTCTCGATCGGCGATCTGGCGCTGAGCCTGCGAACCATTAAGGAGGGGTTATTGGCGCTGCCTTGTGACGCCGCCGTGCGCACCGGCGACGGTTATTATCTGGTATGGCCGGCGGAGTCGGCCAAACGGCCGCTGATCGAACGCTTACAGGCGTTTCTCACCGCCCAAACGCCCGACGTCAGCCGGGCCGCCGTCAGGTTTATCGGGTAGGGGACTCGCTACCGAACAACCCGCCGTCGCGCAGCGGATGCTCGTTGCCCTTGCGGCGGGTAAAGCCGCTGCGATCGAAGAACTCCAGCACCTGGATCGCCAGCTTGCGCCCGACGCCGAGCCGATCGCGGAAATCGGCGGCGTTGGCGCCCCCGCGCTCCGCATCCAGCTCGCGGATCAGCGCCGCGAACTGATCGATGCGTCGGCTGAGGTAGTAGCGGTCCACCACCACCGCCGTCATATGGCCCAGCTGAGCCGCCTTGCGCAGCAGCGCGCGCACCCGGCTCTCCTCCTCGCCCAGCTCAGTCGCCAGATCGCGCACCCACCACGGCTCGTCGCCGAACAGCGGTTCGATGCGCGCCCACAGCGGCGCCTCTTCGGCGCTGAACGCCAGGCCGTGTTCCGGCAGGTGCAGCCAGCCGCGCGTATTGCGCAACGCGCCGGCCTTCAGCAGCCGATCGATCATCATAAACACCAGCGCTTCCGGCTGCTGAGGCAGCGCCATGCGCCGCAGACGGGCGCGTCCTAACCCCAGCTGGTCGGCGTGCTGTTGGTGGTACTCCGCCAGCACCTGTAGCAGGCGGCTCTCCGCCTGTTGCACCTGCTCCTGCGCCAGCGCCCGGTCACCGACGATCAGCAGATCGCGGTTCGCCAGCAGTGCCGCCAGGCCGTCGTCGGTCAACTGACGCGCCCAGGCGAACGCCGCCAGCGACAACGCGCCGTGCGGCAGCTCAAGCGCCAGCGCCTGCGCGTCGTCTTGCGCCTGCGCCAGAGCCTGCAGCCATGCCAGGTAGTCCGGCTGACGCTTGCCGCGCTTGGGGGCGCTCAGCCTGAGCACCCGGGCCGCACCCAGCGTTTGCCTTGCGCCGATATCGCGCAGCACCAGCCGATCGTTCTCCGCCAGCCACAGCGGGCGATCGAGGATCAGTTCCGCCAGCCCATCGTTCAGCAGCGAAATGCGCCCGGTGATGTGGCTGGCGGCATGGTGCAGATGCAGCGGCTGCCAATGGCGAATCGGCCGATCCGTCTCCAGCGCCACCAGAATGCGTTCCGCCGCCTCCGGCGGGCGCTGCGCCAGCAGCCAATCGCCGCGCACGATCCGATCTTTATCGACATCGCCGCTGATGTTCAACGCGATGCGTTGCCCGGCCTGCGCCTGTTCCACGGTCTGATTCTGAGCGTGCAGGCCACGTACCCGCACCGGCGCGTCGGCGCCGGTCAGCCACAGCGTATCCCCAACCTGCACCCGGCCGCCGAGCGCAGTGCCGGTCACCACCAGCCCCGCCCCTTTGACGCTGAACGCACGGTCTACCGCCAGACGAAAACGGCGCGTCAGCGCATGCTCGCCGGGCGACAGCGCCAGCAAATGCGCGCGCAGCGCGTCGATGCCCTCGCCCGCCGCCGCCGCGGTAACGAACAGCGGCGCATCGGGCCAGCCCTGGCGCGCCAGCTCGTCGCGCACCTGACTGCGCACCTCGTCGACACGCGCCGCGTCCACCCGATCGGCCTTGGTCAGCGCCACCGTCAGCGCCGGGCGCCCGCTCAGGCGCAGGATCGCCAAATGCTCGCGGGTCTGCGCCATCACGCCGTCGTCGCAGGCCACCACCAGCAACGCATGGTCGATGCCACCGACGCCCGCCAGCATATTGGCGAGGAATTTCTCGTGGCCGGGCACGTCGATAAAGCCCAGCACCCGGCCGTCCGGCTGCGGCCAGTAGGCGTAGCCCAGATCGATGGTCATGCCGCGGCGCTTCTCTTCCGGCAGGCGATCCGCGTTGATCCCGGAGATCGCCTGCAGCAAGGTGGTTTTGCCATGATCGACATGGCCGGCGGTGGCAATGATCATGATGCGCTCAGCGCCTCGATCAGCGCCCCTTCCTGTTCCAGACAGCGCAGATCCAGCCACAGCCGGCCGTCGCCGAGGCGGCCGATCACCGGCTGCGGCAGGCGGCGCCAGCGCTCAGCCAACGCTTCCAGCGTGGCGCCGCGGCCGTCGCGCGGCGTGAAGGTCAGCGCATAGCTGGGCAGGCGATCCACCGGCAGCGAACCGCTGCCAATCTGCGACCAGCACGGTTCGGCGCGCAGGTCGAAATCGGCGGTGAACCGTGGTCTCAGCGCCGCCAGCAGCCGCTCGGCCGCCTGTTGCATCTCCTGCTGCGGGCGGGTCAGCAGCCGCAGCGTCGGCAGCTGCTCAGCCAGTTTTTCCGGCTGCAGATAGAGCTGCAGCGTGGCCTCCAGGGCCGCCAGCGTCAGCTTGCCGACGCGCAGCGCGCGCTTGAGCGGATGCTGCTGCAGGCGAGCGATCAGCGCCTTTTTGCCGACGATGATGCCGGCCTGCGGGCCACCCAGCAGTTTATCGCCGGAGAACGTCACCAGATCGACGCCGGCGGCCAGCAGCCGCTGCGGCATCGGTTCGGCGGGCAGGCCGTACTGCGCCATATCGATCAGCGAGCCGCTGCCCAGATCGGTGGCGGTCGGCACACCCTGTTCGGCCCCGAGCTGCGCCAGTTCAGCCTCGTCGACCGCCGCGGTAAAGCCCTGAATGCTGTAGTTGCTGGTGTGCACTTTCATCAACAGGCCGGTCTGCTCGCTGATGGCCTGGCGGTAATCTTTCAGATGGGTGCGGTTGGTGGTGCCGACCTCCACCAGTTGGCAGCCCGCCTGGCGCATCACGTCGGGTATGCGGAACGCGCCGCCGATCTCCACCAGTTCGCCGCGCGACACCACCACCTCTTTGCCGGGGGCGATCGCCGCCAGCATCAGCAATACCGCCGCCGCGTTGTTATTGACGATGCAGGCGTCCTCCGCGCCGGTCAGCCGGCACAGCAGACTCGCCACCGCCCGATCGCGATGACCGCGCCCGGCACCGTCCAGATCGTACTCCAGCGTCACCGCCTCCCCCATCACCGCGCTGACCGCGTCCTTCACCGGCTGCGCCAGCAGGGCGCGCCCGAGGTTGGTGTGCAGCACGGTGCCGCTGAGGTTGAACACCGGCAGCAAAGCCGGGCGTTGCTGCCGGGCCAGCTCCACCCGCAGCGCCTGCGGCCAGTCGCCACACCAGTCCGGTAAACGTTGCTGTTGCTTGATAGCGTCGCGCGCCTGGGCCTGCAGCCGGCGCAGCAATTCGCCGATCAGCGTCGGGCCATGCTGCGCCACCAGCGGTTCAATCGCGGGTTCACGCAGCAGACGGTCGATGGCGGGCAGTTGGCTGTAAAGAAGGTGGGATTCTGTGCTCATGGTCGCTCGGTTTTCAGTTTAGACGTATCGGCATAGCAAAACCCCGCAGCGGCGGGGAGAAAAGGAAGTTTAGGGCGGCGCAGTGCGGGCGAAGCTTTCGCGGGCGAACAGGCGTTCGGCCAGCTTGACCAGCGCCGGGCGCTCGACGCACCAGTTGGGCAGGATGCGGCGAAAATTGAGGTAGCCCAGCGCGCAGCCGGTAGCGATATCCGCCAGCGTCAGCCGCTCGCCATTGATCCACGTTTTTTCCCGCGCCAGCGCCTCCAGCGCATCCAACCCCTGCGTCAGCTTGTCACGCTGGCGCAGCATCCAGTTTTCGTCCTGTTTTTCCGGCGCGCGCCGGCTTTCGCGGAACAGGGTCGCCGCCGCTTCGGTCACACCGTCCGCCAGCGCCGCCACCTGGCGGACGCGCAGCGCGGCGGCGCGATCGGCCGGCAAAAACGCCGGCTCTACCGCCAGCAGCTCAAGGTATTCGGCTACGATCGGTGAGTCGTAAAACACCTCGCCGTCATCGGCGATCAGCACCGGCACCTTGGCGAGCGGGTTCAGCTCCTTCACCCGGCTGCCGGGCTCGTACGGCGGATCGTTGACGAATTCGAACGCGATCCCCTTCTCCAGCAGCATCACGGAAATTTTGCGCACAAAGGGACTGGTGTAACTGCCGATAAGCTTCATCCGTTCTCCTCCGCTTCGTCCTGGCCGCGGCGCGACGCCCTTACTTCACCGCCAGGGTATCGATAATCCGCTGCACCAGCGCCTGGTGCACTTCCGGCGTTTTGGCCGGCGACAGCATTTGCAGCGTCACCACCCGCTTGTTGAACACCGTCAGCACCAGCGTGGACACCACCTTCTGCCCGTTGACGGTCTGCTCGGTATCCACCCGGCGAAACTTCTGTTTGCCGACGGTGAAGTTCTCTTCTTTGGTGGTCTGGATATTCTGATAGCGTTCGGCCAGCACCGTGATGGCGCTCTGCGCCAGCTCTTTCAGCATTTTGTCGCTGGTGTTGAGCTTCATGTCGTCCGGCGGGATCACCTCGGACGAAACCGCGCTCTGGCGCGACTTGCCGTCGAGGAAGCGCTGAATGGTGGAGGTGCTGTCGTTGATGATGCCGCTGTTCAGCGTCTGATCGCTAAAGCCCGGCGGCAGCTCGAAAGTGATTTTGCCCTTCTGCAGCGACACGTTCAGCCCCGGCGGCGCGGGTGGGGTTTCTACCGGCGCAGGCGGCGGCGGTGGCGCGGGCTGCGTCACGGTCGGCTTGGTGTCCGGTGGCGGCACCGCCGGTTTGGTGTCGTCTTTGTTGTCGCAGGCCGCCAGCCCCATCGCCAGCACGGCGACCGCGGTCAGTTTTGCCAGGGTGTTTAACATCATGGTTCCTTTCGCTTGGCGCGTCATGGCCTAAACGTAGCAACTCGACCGGGCGAATGCCAGAAGCCCGTTCTGAAATTGCTGGTCCGGCCCCGCGCGAACGGGGCCGGGCGATTACTCCGCCGGGAACAGGAACGGATTGATGCTGCTGCGGCCGAAGCCTTCCTCTTCCATGCGGGCGTCAAGCACCAGCGAAGCCAGATCGTCGGCCACCGCTTCGACCTGCGGGTCTTTTTCCTGATAGAGGATCTTCAGGTAAGTGCCGCAGTCGCCGCAGCTCTCCGCCTTCACCGCCGCCTGCTCGCTGTCCAGCGACCAGTAGTTGAGATCGCGGGTCTGCTCGCAGTTGCTGCACTTCACCCGCACCACGTGCCATTCGCTTTCGCACAGGTTGCAGTGCAGGTAGCGCAGGCCGTTGACGGTGCCGATGTGCACCATGCTGGAGACCGGGATGCTGCCGCACACCGGGCAGAACTGGCGCTGCTCGCCGTATTCGGCGCGCGCCTTGCCGGGGATCAGGCTGGCCATCTGCGCCCAATAGAGCGACAGCGCGGCCCAGAGGAACGGCGCCTTCTCGCTGCCCACCTTGCCAAACTCGCGGTTGAGCAAGGCGTCGGCCATCAGCTCCAGCTCGTGCGCCGAGGCTTTCTCCAGGTTGTCCAGCACCGCCAGGATATGCTCCGGCGCCTGCGGGCGCAGCTCGGCGATCAGCGACGTCAGCAGCTTGCGCCAGTGCTCGCTGCGCGGGAACACGCTCAGATCGAGCGGCGGTTTGCCGCTGGCGGCGCCCTGCGCCAACGCTTCGCTCAGATCGAGCGCCAGCGGGTTATCGTGCAGCGCATGCTGCTGCGCCTGTGCCAGCTCAGCGGCGAAGTTCAGGTAGTCGCCCAGCGGATTGTCGACCGCCAGCTGACGCAGACGATCGGCGCGGCGGCTGTACAGGCTTTTCAGGTTGGCGAAAAGTAACGGCGGGATGTTCTCCGCCGTTGTGGACTTCTCACGCTGTGCCCCTAACTGCTCTTTAGGAACGATGCGGATACTCATCAGGGTTTATCTTCCTGTCGTTTCTCGCGGACCTCACGGTACCAGCGCGGATGATGTTTCTTGGCCCAGGCCGCCGGCACCCAGCCTTCCACCATCGCGGTAATGGTGCCTTTTACCCACAATGCGGCGTAAATGTGCACCATAATCACGATAATCAGGCCGACCGCGGCCAGCGAATGCACCAGCAGCGCGATGCGGATCAGCGGGATGGAGAACGACGGCGCAAAATACGGCCGCCAGATCACCACGCCGCTGGCCAGCAGCAGCACCAGGCTGATAATCGCCGCCCAGAACACGCACTTCTGGCCGAAATTATAGCGCCCGGTGTCACCCACTTCCTCGTTCATGGCGATTTTGTGGATGTTCTTGGCCCAGACGATATCTTCCCGGTTGATCAGGTTATGCTTCCAATAGCGCAGGAACATCAGCAGGAACGCGGCAAACATGATCACCCCGACAAACGGGTGCAGAATGCGCGCCAGCTGCGGCGTCCCGAAGATGTTCATCAGCCAGTTGAAGGAGGGGAAGAAGAACCCCAGCCCGCTGATGGCGGCGAACACGAAGCAAAACGCCACGATCCAGTGGTTGATGCGCTCCGGTGCGCTGTAACGCTGAATGGGCTTTTCCTTTCTCATTTGCGCGTCTCCTCGTCATGCGACTCGTCGTGCTCGTCCTCATCGTCGACGCGGTTAGGCCCGACGCCGACATAGTGGAACACGCTGGCCGCGAAGGTGGCGGCAAAACCGATGGCCGCCAGGGGTTTCCACACGCCCTTCCAGAAGGTCACCGCCGGGCTGATGCTCGGGTTGTCCGGCAAACCGTGGTACAGCTGCGGTTTGTCGGCGTGGTGCAACACGTACATCACGTGCGTGCCGCCCACCCCTGCCGGATCGTACAGACCGGCGTTCTGGTAGCCGCGGGTGTTCAGCTCGCTGACGCGATCCGCCGCCACCTGCTTCATCGCGTCCTTGGTGCCGAAGTGAATGGCGCCGGTCGGGCAGGTTTTCACGCAGGCCGGTTCCTGGCCGACGTCCACGCGGTCGACGCACAGGGTGCACTTGTACACCCGGTTGTCGTCCTTGTTCATGCGCGGTACGTCGAACGGGCAGCCGGCGATGCAGTAGCCGCAGCCGATGCAGTGCTCGGACTGGAAGTCGACGATGCCGTTGGCGTACTGAATGATCGCGCCTTCCGACGGGCAGGCCTTCAGGCAGCCCGGATCGGCGCAGTGCATGCAGCCATCCTTGCGGATCAGCCATTCCAGCTTGCCGTTTTCCTCCACCTCGGAGAAGCGCATCACCGTCCACGACTTGGCGGTCAGATCGGCGGGGTTATCGTACACCCCGACGTTGTGCCCCACCTCGTCGCGGATGTCGTTCCATTCGGAACAGGCCACCTGACAGGCCTTGCAGCCGATACAGGTGGTGACATCGATCAGTTTGGCCACTTCTTCCTGGTGGTCACGGGCGCGCGGCGCCGGCGTGAAACCATTGGTGGCGGATTTACGAATGATGTCTTGAGATTGCATGGCCATGATTCGTCTCCGTTACACCTTTTCCACGTTGACCAGGAACGCCTTGAACTCCGGCGTTTGCGTATTGGCGTCGCCGACGAACGGCGTCAGCGTGTTGGCGATAAAGCCTTTCTTCGCCACCCCTTCGTAACCCCAGTGGATCGGGATGCCGATGGTGTCGACTTCCTGGCCGTGCACCTGCAGCGTGCGAATACGCTTGGTCACCACCGCCTTGGCCTTGATGTAGCCGCGGTTGGAGCTGACCTTCACGGTATCGCCCTGCTTGATGCCCTTCTTCTCCGCCAGCTTTTCGCCGATCTCCACGAACTGCTCCGGCTGCGCGATGGCGTTCAGCCGCGCGTGCTTGGTCCAGTAGTGGAAGTGCTCGGTCAGACGATAGGTGGTGCCGACGTACGGGAACTTGTCGGATTTGCCCATCGCCGCCAGATCGTCCTTGAACACGCGCGCCGCCGGGTTGGACACCACGTTCGGGTGCAGCGGGTTGGTGCCGAGCGGCGTTTCGAACGGCTCGTAGTGTTCAGGGAACGGCCCTTCCGCCATCTTGTCGGTGGCAAACAGGCGGCCCATGCCTTCCGGCTGCATGATGAACGGCCCGACGTCGCTGCCCGGCGCGGCGGTGCTGTAGTCCGGGATATCGGCCCCGACCCACTTGGCGCCGTCCCACTCCAGCAGTTGGCGTTTCGGATCCCACGGTTTCCCCTGCGGGTCCGCCGAGGCGCGGTTGTACAGAATGCGGCGGTTGAGCGGCCATGCCCAGGCCCAGCCCAGCGTATTACCGAGGCCGGACGGATCGGCGTTGTCGCGCCGCGCCATCTGGTTGCCGGCCGGCGTCCAGCTGCCGGCGAAGATCCAGCAACCGCTGGCGGTGGTGCCGTCGTCGCGCAGCTGCGCAAACGAGCTGAGCAGCTCGCCTTTTTTCACCAGCACTTTGCCGTCGGCATCCAGCAGATCCGCCAGCGCCTTGCCGTTGTTCTCCTGCGCCACCTCTTCCGGCGCCGGGTTGTCCGGCGTCAGGTAGTCCCAGGTCATGTTCAGCACCTGTTCAGGCACCGCACCGCCGTCGCGCGCATACATCTCGCGCAGGCGACTGAAGATGCCCGCCAGGATCTCGCCGTCGTTCAGCGCTTCGCCCGGGGCGTCCGCGCCTTTCCAGTGCCACTGCAGCCAGCGGCCGGAGTTGACGATCGAACCGTTCTCTTCGGCGAAGCAGGTGGACGGCAGGCGGAACACTTCGGTCTGGATCTGCGAAGGATCCACCTCGTTGAACTCGCCGTGGTTCTGCCAGAAGTTGGAGGTCTCGGTGTTCAACGGATCGATGGTCACCAGGAACTTCAGCTTGGACAGCGAAGCCACTACCTTGTTTTTGTTCGGGAACGACGCCACCGGGTTA
>Ga0153999_1000033_pt1 | contig 95989 bp, 89 predicted proteins | sample TSNC083MetaG_FD_104675 | JGI IMG/M metagenome (GOLD analysis project Ga0153999, IMG submission 104675) | Attine ant fungus gardens microbial communities from North Carolina, USA - TSNC083 MetaG | ecosystem: Host-associated > Fungi > Mycelium > Unclassified | place: USA: North Carolina, Lumber...
GATTCCGTAAGTGATAGCGATTCAACATCTGATTCCATCAGTGATTCCGTAAGTGATAGCGATTCAACATCTGATTCCATCAGTGATTCCGTAAGTGATAGCGATTCAACATCTGATTCCATCTCTGATTCAGTTTCAGATAGCGATTCAACATCGGATTCCATCAGTGATTCCGTAAGTGATAGCGATTCAACATCTGATTCCATCTCTGATTCCGTTTCAGATAGCGATTCAACATCTGATTCCATTTCTGATTCCGTTTCAGATAGTGACTCAACATCGGATTCCATCAGTGATTCCGTAAGTGATAGCAATTCAACATCTGATTCCATCTCTGATTCCGTTTCAGATAGCGATTCAACATCTGATTCAACATCTGATTCCGTTTCAGATAGCGATTCAACATCCGATTCAATATCAGATAGTGATTCAGTAAGTGATAGCAGTAGTGATTATTTAAGCGATTCTGATTCTACTTCAGATAGTGAATTTATACCAGATAGTGATTCAGGAAATAATAGTAGTAGTCATACTAATAATTCTAATTCTGGTAAAGACTTTGGAACCCTTCCTAAAACGGGAGAGGAAAATGGTCCATTAGCTGGAGTTGGTGGAATGCTTGCTGGATTGGGAATGTTAGCAGCAATCGCCGCAAAGAAGAGAAAAGAAAAAAAAGAAAATTAAAGAAATAGCAAATTATTTTTTTAATTAGCTACTGGCCGTAATGAGTAATTTGATTATTTTACTAATTCTTAGAAAAAAAGTCCTATTCCAAAAAGTAATGCTGGAATAGGACTATTTATTTAAAAAGAAATAGAGGTAAAAGAATAACAGATAAAATCTATAAATTAGGCATTGATATAGGTAATAAACTTGTGAAAATAGTTGGAGGTGGGCAAGAACAACCGATGGTCTATCCAACCTCGTTAGCAAGGTATAAGGAAGGTTCCTATATTTTTAGTAATAATATAGACTATTTAGAAGAAAATAGGTTCGAAATATTTTCATTAGAAAAAGATAACGAAGAAAGCCGCTATGTATGGGGAAAAAATATTTTTAAGTTTGGGCAAGCAGTTATTGATACTAACGGTACTGGTGAATCAAGATATGATAACCAACTCTATAAAAAGCTTGTTCTATTTGCAATTGCAAAGTATGTCGAAGAATTATATGAACAAGAATTATCAGATAAGGTTGTATTGTCACTTGCTATGGGAATGCCTGACGATGAATATGTTTCTATAGCAAGTCAAGATTTTGAAGTGATTAAATGGTTGATTGGAGAACATGTTGTTTTTATTGACAATTTACCGATTGAATTTGAAGTGAAAAACATTGAGTTACTTCCCAAAGAATTTGGTTCGTTGGTTCTTTTTGAAAAAATGGAAGGGGGTATTTCTCCAGATGTAAGAACGTTAATTATTGATTATGGGGGAATGACACGATTACGTACGTTATACGATGGGTTTCAACAAAGAGAGATCAACCAAGATACCATGGTAGTTAACTGATTGATTCGCTTATTAGTTGATAAAATAAACACTAAAGGAATCAATAATAATCAAAGAAATAATCAAATAACTATCTCAAATAGACATTTTAATCCCTCAAATTTTATGATAATCAATAAGAAGAAGTCTAAAGAAACCGTTTTGGAAGAAATTTCTAGTATATTGTATAAAGATAAAATTGTTAACGTAGACTTTTTTAAAGACCTGCTCGCTAGGGAAGAACTGTCAGTACAGTCATTAATGATTCTATTACCTTGCCACACCCTCTAAATGATAGTGTTATTGAAAGTACAATATTTGTGGCAGTTGTTCCAAGAGGTCTTGAGTGGGATGAGATTACTAATGTAAAATTTATCTTTCTATTAGCAATTAAGAGCAATGAAGTTGAGGAGTTACAGAATATTTACGGTACCCTTTTAGACTTTATTACATCTAATGATAAGCAAGAAAGTTTAATAAAAAATTCTAATTACAATAATTTATTAAATATTTTTACCCAAAATTAGATAAATTATAAAAGTATGGGTTGAAATTAAAATAGGTTATTCTTGCCCATCGCTTATTGAGAATAGTTTGAGAAAAGAATAGAATTTCTATTGATATGGAAGTCTGTTCGCCCACTTAATAAATTAAAAGACATGATTTCGATAGGGATTATGTCTTTTAATTTTTTAGTAGCTGAAGTGTTTCTGGTTTTAGCGCCTAAATATTGTGTAAATAAGGAATGGTAATGTGGATTATCCAAGGTTCTGCACGCATTTGAGCTTAAAAAATTATACATAGTTTCTTTTTTTAGTTAATGCCAATGTCTCTCCTGTTATTATTTCATTAGGAGTAAATGACTTACATCAATCTGGCACAGATTATTTTTTCTTCATTAAGGATTTACAATTTTTGATGAAATGATTGATGGATATAATCAACTAGCATAAATATGCAAAAAGTATAAAGTCAAAGTTATTCTAGGAACCTTAAGTCCTTTTATTGAATATACCAAAGATGTGAAAATAAAGAAAAAGAAGACTTACGTCAAAAAATAATTTTTTGATTAAAACGACATAGAAATTGATAACATCTATGATTTTTATAAAGTTTTAAAATCTTCAGAAAATGAAGAATTTTTAAAGCTGTATATGATTCTGGTGATAAACTTCACCCTAGCCCCATAGGGGGAGGAAGCAAGGATTAAAGTAATTGATATTGAGGAGTTCATTACCGAGTGAAGTAGGAGAAAAAGACATGGTGACAAATTAATAAGAGACTATGTCTGGAAATGATGCAGGAACACTGGTGTCTTTGATTAATTTAGGAGCTTTGCTCTTAACAACTATTCCTAGTATTGTTGGAGAAATCTTGAGTGACAAAAAAAGATGCAGTGGCCATTTATTGCCTTAGGTGTTTTAAAAATTATCATTAGATTAACCAAGTAAAAAAATATAGCAATTCATGCTATATTTATGCTGTATGCTGTGCTTTGGGAAACTTTAGGGAAGCTTTCCAATGTTTATAATTATTCTTTCAGTTATATCAGGGCTTCAGAGCTATAATAATCAAAATCATTTATGTTAATATTCCAAGCAAAAACCTTATAGCAATAGAGCTTTAAGTTTTTCTTTGTTTATACATCTCATATTTTCAAAATAAAATGTGAAGAAGAAAGTATTCCAATTGATTTATAATGAATAATATTGAATTTTAAAGTCATAAAAATTAGTTATAAATCTATACTTTGGCGTATACTAAAGTGTAATGAAACTATCATTTCGTTTTTAAGTTCAGTTATAAATACTCAGTAAAGAATATATAAAAGTAAAAAAATATAAGAAAATATGATAAGCTTATGATATAAAAAGATTGGTAGTTTGGGTGTAATTTATGGTAACGATTAGAGAAGTCGCAAAAAAAGCAGGTGTTTCAATAGGAACAGTTTCAAGGTATTTGAATGGTCATCAATTAAAAAAGGCAAATATGATTAATGTTAAAGAAGCTATTGATTTTCTGGGATTTGAAGAAAACATTATTGCCAAAGGCCTAAAAAACAATAAAAGTCATTCAATTGGGGTGCTTGTAAATTCTTTAACAGATGTTTTTGCGACATCCATTGTTTCGAATTTGGAAAACTATTTAGAAGAAAATAACTATAGTCTACTTTTGGGAGACTATCAAAATGATTACAAAAAATTAGAAAAAAAATTGGAATTTTTAAGATCTAGATCAGTAGATGGGATAGTAGTATTTCATTTAGAAAAGAGTTTGCCTATTTTAAGCAAATTAAGAGAAGAAGGTGTGGCAATTGTTGCTGTTGACTCTCCAATAAAAGGATTTAAAACTGATACAGTATTGGTAGATAATTACCAAGCTTCTTTTAATGCTGTTGAAAAATTATATGAAAATGGTCATAGAAATATAGGGATTGTATCAGGAACTACAAATAGATACATTGGAGCAGAACGTTTTAAGGGTTATAGAGAGTTCATGGAATCAAAAGAGATATTTTCTAAAAGTTTAGTTGTTAATGGGGATTACACAAAGGAAGCAGGCTATCGTGGTGCTTTGAAGCTATTAGAAAATGAAAAGCTAACAGCTATTTATTCAACGAATTACTATATGACTCTAGGAGTAGTACAAGCATTATTTGAAAAGAAAATCAAAATTCCAGATAATATTTCAATTATTGGTTTCGATCATTTTGAACTTAGTGATATTATTGAACCTAAATTAACCGTAATTGAACAACCTATTAAAGAAATGGGACTTAAAATTGGTGAATTAATTTTGGAAGGAATAAAAGATAAAAATCAAGGTCAAACAGCAACAATTGAAATTAGCACAAATTTATTATGGAGAAAATCAGTAAAAAAAATAAATTAGGGTTGTAATTAAATCGCTTTCATGTTATACTGTTCTTGTAAAATTAAAACGGTTCAAAAAGGAGGACATTTATGAAAATTTTACTTGCGTGTGGTGGTGGAATGAGCTCTTCTATCTTAGCTGAAAATCTAGTTTCTGAAGCTAAAAAACAGGGGAATAATGACTTTATGATGGAAGCGACTGGTACGGAAGAAGTTTCTTTAAAAATGCAACAGGATAACTGGGACGCTTTGTTATTGGCTCCACAGGTTAGCTTCCGAAAAGAGCACTTACAAAAAGACGCTGATAGTTATGGGATTCCACTAATTCCAATTGAAGGAATCCTATATACCCCTATGGGGATTCCAGACTTATACAAATTGATACAAGAAAAAGTTCATAAATAAAGATATTCTTTATTTAATTTAAAATTAAACCGGTTCAAAAATAAAAGGAAATGAAAAAATGAACAAAATAAATTTTAATAAGATAGTTCAGACAATGGGGAACATTGCTAATAACCGATATCTAACAGCTGTTAGAAATGGGATGAGCGTTATTATTCCCGTAACCATCATTGGTTCAATTTTTATCATCATGTTGAACTTACCTATTGATGCTTGGAAAGATTTTATTACTCCCTATGCTGATAAGTTGACGATTCCAATGGACTTTACAATGAACTTCATGTCTGTATATGTTTGCATAGGTGTTGCTTCAAGTTTATGTGAAGTTTATAAGATTGATAAAGTGTCTACGAGTGTGTTAGCAGTACTTGCTTTCTTAATTGCTGCAATTTCTCCTGCTACAATTGCTGAAGATGTAGCTAAAAAAGCTGGCTTATCTGTTAGCGGAACTTTTTTACCAATGGGTAATTTTGGTGCTGGGGGTTTATTCACAGCAATAATTGTTTCAATTTTCACAGTAGAAGTTGTTCGTTTCTGTATAAAGAAAAATATGGTTATCAAGATGCCACACGGTGTCCCAACTTCTGTCATTAATTCGTTTGCTGCCTTGATTCCTGGAGCTCTTGTTATTGTCGCTGTTTGGATTATTAAAGTAGGTTTAAATTTCGACATTAATAGTGCTTTACAGTGGGTATTTTCTCCAATAAGATATTTTGCTGGAGACAATGTACTATCCGTGATTGTTCCAATTCTATTAATTACAATTGTTTGGGTATTTGGTATTCACGGCATGATTATTGCAACACCTATTCTATATCCATTTTGGTATGATAATTTGAATGCCAATATCAATGCGGCAGCTACAGGGCAAGTGGTTCCTCATTTTATGACAGAACAGTTTTTCCAATGGTTTATTTGGATTGGTGGAGCTGGAGCAACACTTTCCCTTGCTTTTCTGATGGCCTTCTTTGGAAAATCTGAATTTAGTAAAAAAATGGGGCGTTTTACTTTAGTACCAGGTATTTTCAATATCAATGAGCCACTTATCTTCGGTGTTCCAATAGTAATGAATCCGTTTTTCGCCATTCCATTTGTATTAGCTCCAGTAGTAATGGGAATTATTACTTATTTAGCAATGGGAGTTTTCCATTTGGTAAATTACCCGATTGCAATTGCTCCATGGACACTTCCTGCTCCGATTGGGGCAATGATGGCAACAGGCTTAGATTGGAGAGCAGCAGTACTTGCGATTATAAACATTATTGTAGCAGGAATAATCTACTATCCATTCTTTAAGGCTTTTGATAAAAATATGATTGCAAAAGAACAAGAAGCTTGAAGAGAATTGGACATTTTAACTGGCTTTTAGCAAGAAATCAAGAATTAGAAGGAAGAAACAATGTTAGGAATTTCTATTTATCCTTATAAGGAAAATATTAAAGAGACATTAGCTTATATCGAATTAGCTTCAAAGTATAACTTTAAAAGAGTGTTTACCAACTTATTGATGATTGAGCAAGGAAAGGAAGAAGAAACATTAGAAAGTTTAAAAGTTTCAATCAAACATGCTAGAAAATATGGAATGGAAGTGATATTAGATTTAAATCCAGCTGTTTTTGATCAATTAAATATTAGTTATCATGATTTGACTTTCTTTAAAGAGATGGGAGCTACAGGAGTACGCTTGGATTCTACTTTTGATGGACTAGTGGAATCATTAATAACATTTGATGATTCACAACTAGATTTAGAGATAAACATTAGCAATGATACTTATTACTTAGAAAATGTAATTTCTTATCAGCCTAATATGAAGCGGATCATTGGTTGCCATAATTTTTATCCACAAAGGTTTACAGGACTAGATTATGACTATTTCATAAAATGCTCAAAAAAATATAAAGAAATGGGGCTACGTACAGCAGCATTTGTAAATTCTCATTCAGCAGATCATGGGCCTCATGTGTATACAAATGGTCTTTGTACCTTAGAATTGCACAGAGACTTACCAATAGAAATACAAGCAAAACATCTAATTGCAACGGGATTGATTGACGATATTATCATCGCTAATGCATATGCAAGTGAGGAAGAACTTAGCTTACTGAGCAATTTGAGAGATGATCAAATTGAACTTGACGTTATATTTGATTCAAAAACTACTTCTTTAGAAAAAGAAGTGATTCTTAATAACCAACATTTTAATCGGGGAGATATCAATAGTTATAGTATTCGTTCAACATTTGTTAAACTAAAATATCAAGAACAAAGTATTCCGGAACACAATACCAAGGAAAAGGTTGAATTTGGAGATATCACACTAGGGAATAATTCTTTTGGTCAGTACAAGGGTGAGGTCAATATTGTTAAAAAAGAAATGCCCAATGCAGCACATGAAAAAAATGTTGTTGCGAGAATTACTGAGGATAATCAATTTTTAGTAGAGTATATCAAACCTTGGACTAAATTTAGATTTAGAGAGGTAAAAAGAGAAATTGAGTAATTTACCCTATCGCCAAGTGCATCTTGATTTCCATACACCTGCTCTTCCATTTACATTAGGGAGGCATTTTGAAAAGAAAAAGTTTCAAAAAATACTAAAAAGTGCTCGGATTAATTCAGTAACTTTAACAGGAAGATGCCATCATGGCCATATTTATTATGATACTAAACTTCCAGCGAAACATCCTCAGTTAGCTAATGATTTTCTTATGATGGAGGTTGATGCCTGTCATGAAGTAGGAATTAAAGCTCCAATTTATCTCACGGTGGGCTGGGACGCCTTCTCAGCAGATCGTCATCCGGAATGGTTGGAAAGAAAACCAGATGGTAGCCTGTACGGATTTGATGATTATGGTCAACTTTCTCCAGGCTGGAAAACTTTATGCTTTAATACTCCTTACCTTGACTATCTTAAATATCAAATTGTTGATACAATGAAACATTTTGGATCAAAGTTAGATGGTTTATTTTTTGATATTGTTTGGCAAGATCCTTGTTCATGTAATTACTGTATTGAAAAAATGCTGAATCTTAATTTAGATCCAACTAATGAAAAGGATAGAATCTCATTTGCAAAACTGACAGAACAATTTTTGAAAGATGAGATATCTGCTATTGTAAAGGGTGAATCTAAAGACTGTCCAGTATTTTTTAATGAAGGAAATATTTTACCTTCAATTCGTAAAAATTTATCGGAATATAGCCATTTGGAAATTGAGTCACTTCCAAGTGGAGAATGGGGTTATCAACACTTTCCCACAACAGTAAGGTATGCTAAAAATCTTGGCAAAGAATATGTGGGCATGACAGGTAAATTTCACAAGGTTTGGGCCGATTTTGGAAGCTATAAAAATAAGGCTGCACTTGAATATGAAACATTTCTTGCCTTAGCTCATGGAGCAAAATGTTCAATTGGAGATCAAATGTACCCCGATGGGACACTACAGTTGGCGACTTATGAATTAATAGGCTCTGTTTATCGTCAAGTAGAGAAGTTGGAAAAATATAACGATGGTAGTCAAGCATTGACTGAAATTGCCATTGTCCATCCAGGAATAATTGCTGATAGTGAATTAAAAGTCGATTTATCCTTAGCCGGAGCAGTCAATATGCTAAATGAAAAACATTATCAATTTGATATTGTGGATCAATGGATGGATTGGACTAAGTATAAGCTAATCATTCTTCCTGATAAAATTATTATATCAGAAGAGCTTAAGAGAAAAATACAAGAGTACTTTGAGAAAACTGATGGAAAAATTTTGGCAACTTATAAAAGTGGTTTAGATGCAGAAAATAGATTTTTGCCAGACTGGGGAATTAATTATATTGGTAAAAATACATTTGTTCCAACTTATGGAAAATACCATGGGCTTTTTGAAAATCATTTGCCCAATGGAGAACTTGTTCTTCATGGTGAGGGGCTTTTAGTATCTCCACAAGGAGCACAAGTTTTAGGTGATGAATATCGACCTTTATTCCAGAGAAACTACCAGCATTATTATTCACATTTTCAAGCACCGGTTTCTGAGAATAAAGAAAATCCTGTGGCAACAAGCAGTGACCGTGTTTATTACTTTAGTCACCCCCTATTTGAAATGTATAAACGCCAAGGAGTTTTGCAATATAAACAAATGATAAATCTTATCGTAGATGTAGCATTGGGACAGACCGTTTTAAAAACGAACATGCCTTCTAGTGGAGATATTATTTTAAATCATAATGAGGAGAGAGGAGAGTTAATTTTAAATCTTTTGAATTATATTCCTCAAAGAAAAGCGATAGAATTGGATACAATTGAAGAAGTTATTCCTCTTTATAATGTAAAAATTGTTTTGTCAGTAGAAAATATCAGTAAACAAATCAATATTGATATTAAAAAAATTAAAAGCGTCAAAGCAGTTCAAAATAATGATGAAATTGAATATAGAGTAAAAGATAACTCTCTGGAATTTGTTGTCCCAGAAGTTAAGGGCTATGAAATTGTGACATTAAAATACTAAAGGAGAAGAAATGGAAGGTTTAGAGTTGATTGCTTTCAATATTATTGGAATGGTTGGGAGTGCAAAATCAAAAGTAATGGAAAGCATGACAAAAGCAAGAACTGGCGAATTTGAAGCAGCAGAACAGTTAATCAAAGAAGCAAATGAATTCCTAGTTCAAGGTGAAAAAGAACATTTTCAAGTTATTACGCAAGAAGCCAAAGAGAAAAATGTTGAATTGACCCTTCTTTTCATGCATGCAGAAGATCAGCTGATGTCTACGGTGACTTTGAGAGATATTGCTAATGAAATGATTGAGAATTATCGGATGATGTTTAATTTGAAATCCTTGATTGACGGGAATTTAGAATGATCAATATAGGTTTAATTGCTGGTGGATTAACCAGTGTCTCCTTTATTCCTCAAGCCCTTAAGACGATAAGGACTCAAAATACTTCTGGTATTTCACTTACTACATATATGTTATTCACAATAGGTGTAGCTCTATGGGTGATTTATGGATATTTCACTGAAGATTTTGCTATTTTATTAACAAACCTAATTACTGTTATGCCTTCATTAACAATTTTAATTATGAAGGTAAAAGATAGCTTTAAATGAATATTATATCCTTGTAAAGGAATAGAGCGAGATATAAGATATTTAAAAACAGTTCATATTATTCATGAACTGTTTTTTTATCTATTCACTCTCTTATGGGGATGTTCTTGGGAATTTATATGTTATAAAATCTCAAAACAGCTTAATATAAGTTATTAGAGCATTTTATCAACTTATGTGCTCTTTTTTTGTCAACTTTTTGTGTATTTAACAAAAATAAATCCATGTGTGACCTCACTTATATTCACTTTAAAAAGAGAACCTAGCAATTAAAGCATTTTCAAAGGGGGGAATTCCCCCCTTTTTTTATTCCTGATTCTTGGTATAATAGAAAATAAATAAGTTATATTTGTATATTCAATATATAAATATAGGAGGATTAATGAGAAAAACAAAAATAAATCATTTTGTTCCACAATTTTTGATTAAGCACTTTAGTGATGAAGAGGGAAAATACTGGGTTAACACAGAAAAAAGCGTAAGTAATAAAAATACTAGAAAAATATTTAGTCAACTAAGATTGTGGAAACAGGATATTGAAAATCAATTATCTTCAGAAGAGTCAAAAACATCAGTGGTAATGAACAAATACATTCAGGAACTTAAACCCCAAAATTTTGTTGGCATGGCAAAGTTATTTATACCTGAGTGGAATATGCAAGTACTTAATTTTAAAGATAATAAATCTGAGTACGATTTACTTCATAATTTTCTGATAAAACAGCAAATAAAATTATTACCTAATTCAGATGAAATATTAAAATTGGATACTACGTTAACATCGAATAGTTGGAATATAACTATTCTCAACTATTCACTTTCTGAACATTTGAAATTGCCAGCTTTTGTGTTAACCGATAATATTCCGAAAATGAATTTTTTTTCCTAACCCAGATGGCTCACATGTATTATTTTTTAGTTTTCCGATAGCCCCCTATACTATGGTAATATTTTCAAATACAAAAGAACAATGTGATTATTTTAGAATGAGGTATAGATATCCTCATCTTTATAATTTGGAAGCAGTGGCTTCTCCAGATGATGGTAACCGACATATTGCTAAATTTGTATGTAATAGTGAAGAGTACGCTAACATGCTTATTGAAGAAATAAACAGCAGAAAAAAAGAAGCAAATAAAGGAATAAGTATAAAGTCAAATAAAGTTTATCCAAGATAAAGAGAAATCATAAAATATACTTCATAATTTAATCTACTTATTTCATCATTTCTCTGATTTTATCTTGACCTATGCTTTTTTCTTCGTCAAATAAATGACGATAAATACTTTTCAGTATCCCAGGAGTATTTATGGGGCCATGTGCTCTTTTTTTTTGTATTCTTACGAGAACTATCAAGCTAATATTTAATTGGGAACTGATCCCTTTTTTTACATAATTTCATTACTGCCTATCGCAGATAATACTCAAATATTAGTTTGAAAGTTTAACAACGACAGTTTTATTAGCTGGGTCATATGTAAAAGCTTTTTCATTTGGGTAATCATAATCCTGAATATTGAGTAGTCATTTGAGTTCGTAATGCTTGGTCAGGAATAGCAAAGTTATATCCTTGTGTTTTCATAAAATCATAAGGTCTTACTGATGTGAGAGGTGGGTCAAATTGGAAGAACGAAGTACGAGTTGCCCCAGTAATGAAAATATCCTGCAATTTGCTGTAAATTCCTTGATTACCAGCTTGTAAATTCCCAAGAAATACGACATTTGTTTTATCAAAATCACTAGTAGGTATATTGTTTGCTTTGCTATAAGCAACAACTTCCTGTGTAAGTTTAACATCGTTGTCATAAGAATGATTTGCTCTTTGAGAAAGTCCAAAAGTGAAGAGGACTGATAATAAGGTTACTGCTGCTGCTAACCACTTATACTGTCCGCCTTTTTTAGCTAAGAGGTAGAGTATAGCAGCAAACACAACTGAAAATGCTCCAAAATAAACACGAGGTGCGGGTCTGACATTACCAAAAGCAATGTTAAACGTAAGAATAGAACCAATAAGTAAAACTAAGAGCAGTCGGTCAACTTTTTTCCCTGATTTCAAACGTAAAGCTGTTATTACGAAGAGAGCAGCATATCCAAGAGCAATGAGAGCCATTAAGATAGCTCCTAATTTTTGAAAGCCTCTAAGTGTTCCAAGTTTATTCCACATCATGTAAGTTTCAGTACCGTATGAAGAATAATTAATTGTCATTGAAGCAATGATATAACTGATAACATAAATGATTCCTGCGATAACTAAACTAGGGAACATAGATTGTAAAATTTGAGTACGTTTCTCTTTGAATAAGAGCATAGAGAGTAAAAACATAGAGAAGATAAAGAATGCAAATACTTGATAAATTAAAAGTGAGAATCCGAAGAGGACTGCTCCGCCAATAATTTTTACAATATTTTTATTTTCGGACAAACAGAGGTGTGTGCCAATAAGTACACAGAATAATCCAATAACGATATGGATAGCTTGCATTTTAAAATAAAGTTGAGAGTAAACAACTGGATTATTGATAAATACAATTGCGAATAATGTAAGAGCAAAATTTGAAGAAGATTTATCAAATTTTTTTAAAATAAAATAAAGGTAAATTCCTGCAAGAACGAGGAGAGGAACAACAATAAATGGCACGATTTGATTGTTATAATTTCTGATGAACAAATGGAATAGCCATACAATACCGAACCGTCCTTGTGACAAGTAACCGTCGAGCATTTGCTTTTGACTTAAAATCATTGTACTCGTATCAATCCCATAAGTATTCTTGAAGTAAGGAAGATACGTAGTTAAAGTCGTTATAACTATACCTATTACTGATATGGAAGTTTGCTTAATTTTTGTATTTGACATTCTTTTTATGATTCCTTTTATTAATTGACATTTTAAATGTTGTTTATATCAATTATTTTAGCATAAAAAAACAAAAACAGACATTTTAAATGTCAGTAAACGAAATATAAATATACAATGCTTTGTTATCCTTTAAAAAGGTGGTAAAACATGAATCTTGAATATCTTGGTGATAAATTAAAAGCTTCTCGCAAAAGTAAAAACTTAACTCAGAAAGAACTAGCGGATAAAATTGATGTAAAAACTAGAACGGTTGCTTCATACGAACAAGGAAGTGCATATCCCTCAATAGAGGTACTGGGAAAAATCTGTGATACTCTGGGTATATCATCAGATTATCTTTTAGGAATTTCTGATAAAACTCCTCTTGAAATGGGTGGATTGACTGATGATCAGATGCAACTATTTTTACAGCTCATATCCATTGTTGAGCAGTATAACAATACAAATGAAAAAGGAAGTTGAATATCAGCTTCCTTTTTTAATTACTATTACTTATACAATTTAAACTACTCATCAGTCATAGAGTCGAGTATTTCATCAATAGTAGAGTAGTTCATAACGTTATCAAAATAATCTGAGATAGATTTATTTAAAAATGGATACCATCGCTGAAAGTTTCTTTCATGATATCTTCTGGATTGTTTTCACTAACAAATAATAAATTATTAAAAAATATTTAAATTTCTATTTAGTAATCTTATCGCATTCTAGACATTCAATATTACTACCAAAAATACACAGTTCATAGCAGTAAACTGCATTCTTCCAGAGATGACACACTGTAGCGAAAATTGAGGCTGGAGAAGGCTACTTGAATTCAGAGGACCGTTTACTTCATTCGAACTTATTATTGCTCTTTATCTAATAAAGAACAAGCTGAAATGATTAGAAGCAATAAGTGATTTATAAATTTTTATTCACAATTAAGTATGGTACAATAGAAATATTAAGTGATTAAGTTAACAAACATGGAGATAATTAAATGAGTGAGGATAAAGAAATTTTGAAAAAGCCATTCTGGCTATCGAATAGTGTCAACTATTTTAGAGGTTATAACACAAAAGAAAAGAATGGCAAGGAAGAGTTTAATGAATACATTAACATCTTTTATGAAAATGAAGAAGTTCTTTCGAAGTCGGATGGTAATGGAGAGTTTTCAGAAAAAGATTTTGGCGAGTTAATAAAATATGAAGTCTTAAAATTCATAAATCAATCCTTTGATAATATTGTTGTTTTAATTGGCGCAGGTGCTTCAGTTATAGATAATAAATTTACAAAAGATTCTGATGGAATAAATATTAGCGGTGCGACTGTAGCTAAAATAGCAGAAGAAGTCTCCACTCAACTTGAAAGTAAAAAATATCACTTAAAGAATACTAATCAAGATATTGAGGTATTTACTTTAGATGAAATTATTTCGAAAATTAATTATAAGTATAGGCTTAATGATGGAGATAACTTTAATTTAGAAGATGTGATTTCCTTAATCATCTCGTATGAAAAATTTATTATTGATGAAGCCGAAAAATTTTCAAATACTAAAGAGGCAATTTTTGATATTATTATAAAAGCAACAAGTTATGATTATAAAAAGGATTTATTTAAACACGTTCGTTTACTAAAAATTTTGTCAACTTTGGTAAAGGAAAATCATAAACTAAATTTAGTTACAACGAATTATGACACTTTGATAGAAGATGCGGCTGATAGCATGGATTTTACAGTAATCGATGGTTTTTCTTTTTCTCCAACTCCCAAATTTAATAGTAATATGTTTGATTGGAATATCATAAAAGATGTTCCAAATGTAAAAACTCATCAAAATATTTATATGAACAACGTTGTAAATCTTTTAAAAATTCATGGTTCATTGACATGGGAGTGGTCGAAAACAGAGGATAATATTTTAAGAATGGATAAAAAATTAGTAAATGAACCGATAATGGTTTTTCCAAGTTCTGATAAATATGCTCAGAGCTATCTAGAGCCATATTTTGACTTGTTTGCTAAATTTCAGGAGTTATTAAAACAGCCTAACACACTATTTATTACTACCGGTTTTAGTTTTGCGGATAACCATATATCTAAAATGATTCTTTCGGCAATAAAATCTAATAATGGTTTAGCAACATTAGTTACTGATTTTGATATAGATTCTTCAAATAAGAATTGGTTAAAGGTTGTTGAAAAAATGAATGAATCATATAGGGTTGCATTTTTGAAGTCGACGTTAAATAATGATTTAACTGATTTCTTAGGAGGAACACTCGATGAGGATTGATCAATATTATTCAAATATGGATAAAGCTAATTTTTATTTGGGGATGATTTCACAGGTTTATAGAGGAAATAGTTCTATCCAAGTTGAAAATCTTAGTTTATTGAATCATCGCAAGCTTAGACTTGAAACCCTAATTCCAAATACCATCAATTATTTTGTTGTTGTGGATAGCGTACAAGGGCTATTCTTGGGCGAAATTTATCAATCTAAAGTTAATTCCTCAGATTCAGTTCACGAGTCAATGAATAATGGTAGAAAGGATAACGTTTTTCCAGAAATCTCAGTTAATATTATAGGTTTATTATCAGATGATGTAAAATTCAAATTATCTGGATTTAAAACTGTTGGTATAACTGATAAAGTTTATATCGCTAATGAAAAAATAATTCATAAATATATTGAGTCTATTGAAATTAATACATATTTGAATGATACTCAAAAACAACCTTGTTTAAATAATTTAGCAAAAATAGGAAATTTTGATTTAGAATATTTGTCTTTACAACCGAATACTTTATTTGACAGACATCTGATGGCTATAGGAACCACCAATTCTGGGAAATCTACATCGGCCTTATCAATTTTAGATAAAATGATTAACGCGAAGCGAAAAATTCTTCTAATTGACCTAACAGGAGAGTATAAAAGCTCTTTTGATAATTGTGAGATGCTAAGTCTGACATTGGGAAAAGATACCGTTTTACCAATAGGAAAAATCAGTATGAGGCAGTGGTCAATGATTTTTCAGACAAATGATGGAACTCAAGATACTGTTTTGACAAAAGCGGTAAAATCCTTAAGATTTCAATTTTCGAAACAACTGATTGAACCAAAGAACCCTATTTATACAGGAATTTATAAAAAAGTAGGTAAGACCGTCACACAGGTTGAGACTGATATGTCGTTCGTAACTAATCAAAAAGGTGAGGGGGCGTTTGAATTATCACTTCTGCCTGAACAGATTATTGCAGAGTCAGTAATAGAGGGCACTAAGTCTTATGAAAAAGGACTATATAAAGAGGATACATTTCGCTCAGGAATAAATGGATGGTTGGCCGAAAAAGTTGAAAATGTATTGGAAAATTCAACTCTAAAAGATTTTTTTAGCTCAGAGTTGGATAAGCATAATTTAATCGCTCAAATTGATGAATTTTTATCAAATGATAGTTCAAGCCTATATATTGATGCTTCAGAAATAGGAACACTTGATGGCATAGGTGCAATGATTGTCGATTTGATTAGTCATTATGTGATTAATAAAAAGCGTAGTGAAATTAAACCTTTTGTAATGTACATAGATGAAGTTCATCGTTATACCCAATCAAATAATGAATATCAATCAGGACTGGTATCTATTGCTCGAGAAGGCAGAAAAAAAGGAATTTTTCTATTTTTAACAACCCAAAGTCCTAAAGATGTTCCAGAGATATTGCTTGGTCAGGTAGGGACTTTGATTATTCATAGGCTGACACATTCGGAGGAATTAAGAACAATTCAAAATCAGGTTCAACAAAATACACTCTCTCAAATTCAAAAACTAAATCAAGGAGAAGCAGTACTTACAAGTATAAATTTATTACAAGATGTGTATGTCCGATTTGAGAAATGCAAAAGAAGCCATGAAAGTAATACACCAATTTTATAAATTTTGAAAAGATTTTATGTTAAAGATGAGATTAAAATAGTTATTTGTACTAAATAGATAAGAAAAACGGTAGTTATTTCCCAAACTACTGTTTTTAATCTGTTTACTTTCCATTTGGGGCAATTTATGGGATAAATTACTCTTATAATAAATCAATTGATACGTTATAATGGTTTGAGGGTATTGTTATGCGTATGTGCTCTTTTTTTGTATCCTTATTTATGGTAAAGTATCATTATAAAGATGACAAAGGAGGAGTTTATGAAAAATGGAAATTGGAAAAATGTGAAATGGGTAATTTTAGTTTTAGTGGTAATTTTGATTCCTTTAGTAATTTTTAAATCTTGTCAGAGTTTGACTAAAAGTCAAAATGAGAAGAAAAATAAAAAAGATGCAATTCATTTTTTGCATGGCGCTTGGATTTCAGATGTAAGATTACCAATGTCTAAAGAGCTCAAGGTACAATTTTATCGAGCCAATTTGGATAATGAGTCTCATTTTAAGTATGGTAAAGAACAAGTGGAGTTAATATTTAGAGAATTGAAAAATGGTCGAGGGAATATTGATGGGGAATTTGTAAGAGAAAATTCTGTTTATCGCCCATTGAATGAACTCGACAAAGATGGTTTTCGACCAGTGAAAATAAATATTAATAAAAGAGGAGAAGAAGCTTTTTTCCGTTAAAAAAACTCTGACTATTTGTCAGAGTTTTTTTGTGGTACCAAAGCATTGACCACTGTGATTTGAGAAATGAGCGTTTCATTTTCGTCAGTGATTTTGATTTCCCAGACATGGTTGCGTTTGCCATTTTTGAGGAGAAGACCGCGGGCATTTACGAAACCTTCGCATTTTTTTGGATTGAGATGGTTGGCGTTAATGCTTTGACCAAGGGCAAAATATTGACCGGAGCCGATTGCATTACTTGCCATACCAGCTGTGATTTCAGCGAGAGCAAGACTTGCACCTCCATTTAAAAAGCCGTGTGGTTGAGCATGAAAATCACTGAGAATCATTTTACTTGAGAATTTATAAATTTTACTGACAGACTTGTCAGAATTCTCGTCAGTAAAAACTTGAAAATTGGTGATATTGAGTTGGTCAATCATGTTCATTGGAAAATCTCCTTAATAAGATGTGAGACCGCCCTAGGGCCTTAGCACTTTAGTGCACGAGCTTTGGGGATAGCAACAAGCAGTTTGTCGCCGACTGTCTTGAAATGATGAAAAATGCCTTTTTGGCTGACGCTTGCCCTGCCAGCAAGTACTTGCGATTCTCGTTGCGCTTTAGCATGGACATTCGAGCGTAGCGAAGAACAGTACTTAGCTGGAACCGATAACGTAGCTAGCGACATTGCCAAAAGAGACAACGGAGCGGATGTAGGAAAAAAGTGGTTCTGCTTGAAGCAGAGCTTCAAGGTTGTGGATGAAATTTACGAAGTAAAATTTACTTGTAAGTAGAGGTTCCAGTTTTTTTCTTTTTCGTTCATCTAAAGTAGGTCATAATTAATTTATTTACAGTATAACCTTTGAGTAGCGTTTCATTAACTGACAGACCGATACCAATTCCAGTCGGGACGGTCATCCAGCCATTTGGGAATGCAATTTCTGGTTGAATGAGGTCTATGTCAAAATAATGCTTAGAATCGGATAAATCACCGGCCATAGCATTTCCAGAAAGCGCAGCGAGTTGGACATGGAGTATTTTTGAGATACCAGACTCAACCATACTGCCAATCCAAAAGCCAATCTGATGCTGTCTGCAAAATTCGATAGCTTTTTGCGTTTGATAAAGTCCACCTAAACGACCTATTTTTACATTGAGCATCGTTTGAAAAGGAAGTTCTGTCAGTATTTTTAGACTTTCTAAATCTTGAACGGATTCGTCAAAGCAAATTGGTGTTAAGAAGTTTTCTGTCAGTAATTTTAATTCGGATAAATCTTTGATATCAAAAGGTTCTTCGATACAAGCCAGACCAAGTTCGTCTAGCTCTTTGATGACTGGCCAGTCTGTCAGTTGAAAACTTCGATTGGCATCAAGAGCAAATGTAATTTGTGGATATCTTTTTACCAGCTTTTTAATCAAATCAGTCCCAATTTGTGGACTAATTTTTAATTTAATTCTTTTGACGCCACTGTTAATAAGTTGGTCAATTTCCTTAATGGTTTGCTCGTCAGACATTTGTCCAAGCACCGCACCACGTGGGATTTTATCAGCTAATTTTTCTTGAAAAAGTCCAGCAATCAAATTTTTATTTCTTTCTTTAAAATACAAATCTAGAAGTGCATTTTCTAGTCCGGCCAGTGCCATTGGTAAGGGATTTCTAAAAAATTCATGTATTTCAAAAGGGTGTGAGAATTCTTTTTGCAAAATTTCTGGCAGGTAAGTTTCTTCCAAGATTTTCCAAGAATCAGCAAAAGTTTCTGAAGTATAAAAAGGAGTCGTGAAAGCAACAACCTCACCAAATCCCGAAAGTCCGTTAGGACTTTCAACTTTTATAATAATTGTATCTCGGAGATTTAAGGAACCTTTGGCGGTCTTAAAATTAAATTTCATAGGGAGTTGAACATGAAACATTGTAATTTTTTCAATTATCATCCTTTAAGCTCTTTTCTCAAGATTTTTCCAGAAGCATTTTTGGGCAATTCATCCATGAAAGTGATGGATTGTGGTCGTTTGTATTTTGCCAGTTTTTCAGTGAGAAAGTTTTCTAATTTTTCTTGGGAAATATTGCCTGAAACGAAGAGAATTGGCACTTGTCCCCACTTGGCATCTGGCTTAGCAACAAGTGCACATTCCTTGATTTCAGGAAGAGAATAAACTAAATCTTCGATTTCTTTGGGGTAAATATTTTCACCGCCAGAAATAATGATATCTTTTCTGCGATTGAGCAGATAGAGAAAACCGTCCGCGTCAAGATAACCAATATCGCCTGTTTCAAAAGCTGTGCCGTAAGGCTTTTGGCCTAGGTAAGCTTTCATCAACATCGGAGATTTTAACCAAATTTCACCAACGCCAGCAAGGTCAGCTTGACGAATCTCAATTTCAACACCTGGTAAAGGCCGCCCGACAGAGCTTGTTTTATCAGGGAAATCTAAAATATTAAAAGTGACAGATTGTGAAAAACTTTCAGTCATTCCATAAGTTTTGTAAATAGGAAGACCTAATTCTTGGCATTTTTTGATTAAAGGTTGGGGAATAAATTCACCACCAAGTAGAATTAAACGTAAGTTATTGCTATGCAATTTGTCAGCAATTCTTGTAAGGAGGGTTGGGACGAGTGAAACCATGTTGATTTTCCCAGAATTGATCATTTCAAGAAGTTGGTTTTCATCAAATTTATCAACAACGGTCGCTGATGTTGCATTATATAAAGTACGCATAATAATGGAAAGCCCAGAGACATGAAACATGGGTAAGATGACAAGCCAATTATCATTGTCATAAGCGCCAAGCGTTTCCTTTGAGGCTTTGACGTGATTTGAAATCATGCCCCAAGTAATAGGGACAGATTTAAATTTTCCGGTAGTAGCGGAAGTGTTCATGATGACCGCAATTTTTTCATCAGGAAAATCTGCTGACAGACTTACAGGGCAAGGGTTACTAGTCCAAATTTCTGAAAAAGAAATGCTGTCAGTAATTTTTTCTGTCAGTGAATCCGATGTGAAGACTGTCTCAATCTCGAGTTCCTTGATTTGGTCAGCTAGTTCATATTCGGTCAAGTGTGTATTTAATAGAAGAACTTCTTTTGACAAACCGAGCAAGGCAAACAAAACGACTGCCATTTCAACAGAGTTTTCTGAAAGGAGCGCAACCCGTGATTGATTGTCAATAAGAGGAGCCAAATGTTCCGCCATCTTATTGACTTCCTGATTGATTTGGGCAAAAGTATAGTCATTTAAAAATTGTTTTTGGGGATAAAGTTCCGCCTGTTTTTTTAACCATTTCATATTTTAAGATGTGAGCGAACTCGATTTTCTCTTTTCTGTGTATTTTTTACTGACAGAAATCCTGTCAGTAACTTTTAAATCACAAAAAGCGTCAAAAAGACGCTTTGTCAGCAATTTTGGAAATTTTTATGGGAATTTTGGGAATTGGTCAAAATCAGGTTTGCGTTTTTCTTTGAAAGCATCGCGTCCTTCTTTGGCTTCATCCGTCGTATAGAACATAAGTGTTGCATCTCCTGCAAATTGTTGCAGTCCAGCAAGTCCGTCAGTTGCAGCATTCATTGAACCTTTGAGCATACGAAGCGCCATTGGTGAGAGGGCAAGCATTTCTTGGGCCCATTGAACGGTTTCTTCTTCAAGACGGTCAAATGGAACAACAGTATTAACCATTCCCATGTCCATTGCTTCTTGGGCAGTATATTGACGGCAGAGGAACCATATTTCACGTGCTTTCTTTTGCCCAACCATAGCGGCAAGTAAACCAGCACCATAACCAGCATCAAAAGAACCAACACGCGGACCAGTTTGCCCAAATTTTGCGTTTTCAGAAGCGATAGTCAAATCACAAACGATATGTAACACGTGACCTCCACCAATGGCAAAACCATTTACCATAGCAATGACAGGTTTTGGTGTAATCCGAATCAAATGTTGCAAATCTAAAACGTTCAAACGAGGAATTTGGTCTTCACCAACATATCCACCATTTCCACGTACTTTTTGGTCTCCACCAGAACAAAAGGCTTCTTTATCTTCACCTTTTCCATGATTTGCACCGGTCAAAATAATCACGCCGACATTGGTATCATCACGAGCGACGCTAAAAGCATCAATCATTTCAACGACAGTTTTGGGACGGAAGGCATTGCGGACTTCAGGACGATTGATGGTAATTTTAGCAATTCCATCATAAGTTTCATAAATAATATCTTCGTAGTTACGGTTGAGAGCAACCCAGTTAAATTTTGACATGATTCTCCTTTAAGATGTGAGGACGAGCGCTAGAAGTTGTGAAAATTAGAAAAATGCGGTTCTGGGCATAGCCCAAGTTCCATTTTATCTATTTTCATCAACTTCTGCGAGTCCGAACTCAATTAAAATTAAGATGTGAGGGGCCCTAGGGTCTTTACGCTTTAGCGCTTAGACTTCAGGGTCAGCAACAAACTGATATTTTTGATGTCAGATTGTCGTTGAGTGTTTAGAAGTTATGAAGTTCTATTATTTTCATTAACTTTCATAAGTCCACTTAGAAAAATTATTTTTATTGTATTTATTTCTGTCAGTAAAACTAATTCATCAGTTTTACTGACAGAAGTGATATAGGCATTACCTTTCAATTATATCATAAAGCATTTTGACTAAGGTAAAAATTCCTCTAGTTTTTTTTGATAGGTGACCGGATTTTCTAGATGAATATTATGACCAGAAGCAGCAACAGAAATCCAAGTGACATTCGGATTTGGAGCAAAAATTTCTTTAGCAATTTTTGAATATTTTTCGTCTAAATCACCAGATAAATAGAGAATGTTGGATTTTATTAAAGAAATTTTATCGCCAACATAGAAAAGCTGGCCTTGACCTGTTCCATTCAAAGTTTGGGCAAGAGCTAAGGGTGAATTGCTTGCACGGCTTTCCCAAATTTCCTGTTGAATTTTTACTGACAGTTTTTTTTGTGATTCAAAAAGTGAAAGTTTAGCCCAAAAGTCAGCAAACCAAGCAGACCCATTTAACAAAATCTTCTGTCCTAATTCTTCGTCAGCCAGTCGTCTTTTTTTGCGGTCTTCACTAGATAAAAGCCCAGGACCAGTTGATTCTAAAATCAAATATTTAACAGGAGCTGACGGATAAGCAAGGCAATAACGAAGCGCCAATCGTCCGCCCATTGAATAGCCAAGAAGTGAAAAAGCATTTCCGTCAGTAAATTGCGCAAATAGCGAGTGCAGATTTTTCAAAATCGCCTCAAGTTTATAAGGGGCAAGTTCCTTTGGCTTTGCTGATGAACCGTGACCTAACAAATCGATAGCAACAATTTTGTAGCCGGCCAAATGAAGATTTCGCCAGGTATTAGAACTTTCAGAAAAACCATGCAGTGCAAATAGGACCTCTCCAGTCCCCCAAATACGGACAGCATAATCAAAACCATCAATAGTAATTATTTTTTTATCAATTTTCATAAGTTGTATATTTTTGATGTAAAGCAAGACTTAAATCTTTATCCGTTTTAATTTCCAAAAGATGAATGCCAGATTGATGAAGAGAAGCTTCAAATTGCTGACCAAAATCAGCATAGCCACTGATCAAATGATAATCTAAACCAGTCAACTCAGCCAGTCCAGCAAAATTTAAACCATGAGGAGTTGAAAAAAGATAATCAAAATTCGGTACGCCTTTTTGAGCTAAATGATGAAAAATCCCACCACCGTCATTATTAAATAATACAATAGTTAGATTAAGTTCATGTGTTTTACCAACAATTAAACCATTTAAATCGTGTAGCATTGACAAATCCCCAGTCAATAAAACTGTCGGTTTACCCGTTGTAGCAATTCCGAGTGCAGTTGATTCAGTCCCGTCAATGCCATTCACACCACGATTTCCTAGAATTCTAACTTTGGCATCCGCTTTTTTCCACCAATAATCAATATCTCTGATTTCCATACTATTTGAAACAAGAAGTTGAGCATCCAGTGCTTCCAAATGTTTTTGTAGTTCTTGGACATAACGTCCTTCAAAAGGACTTTCTTCATAAGTCACTTTTTCAAGAAGTTGTCGCATTTTTTCTTGAGCATTTTGCCATTTTTCCAAATAAGAACTATCAGAATTTACTTTTTTAATTGAAGAAGCAAAAGGGAGAACATCAGACTGAACCATCGTTGTCGTTGTCAAACTAGGGTTGCGATAATCAAGAGCAGGGTCAACTTGAATAAATTCAGCTTCGTTATTGAAAACAACGAATTGTTGCAAACGTTTAGAAACAGGCATTTGTCCAAAAAGCAGAATAGCATCCGCTTTTAATTGATTTTTTAAATCATTATTTGCTAAAAAAGCATCATAAGAGTCTATGACCAAAGGATGATTATGATTACGCAGATTAGAAAGTGGATCCGCTAAAATTGGAGCTTTTAATTGTTCCGCAAGTTTTAAAAGTGATTCAGAATAATCTTTGTCAAAATTGGCACCGGCTAAAATTAATGTTTTTCCAGAAAGCAATGTTTCATCAAATGGAAGTATCACTTGTGCTTGTCCCTTATAGAATTTAAAGGCATGTTTAGAACGTCCTTTTTCATAATTTTCACTTTTTAATTCTGGAACTAAAGGATCACGCAAGGGAACATTGATTTGCACAGGACCCGAAAGAGGGGAAATAGCTGATAAGACAGCTCGTTGTGCGACTTTACGTGGATAGGTCCAAAAGTTTTCTGTCTGAGACTGGGTTTGAATATGTGGAGCTTCAAGATTTTCAAAATGATTAACAAAATTTCCAAAAAATCTGGTCTGGTCGACTGTTTGAGGAGCTCCAACGAATTGAAGCTCAGCCGGTCTGTCCGCCGTTAAAATAATAAGGGGAACTCGACTCATTTTTGCTTCAAGGACAGCTGGAAAATGATGAGCCGCAGCAGAACCTGAAGTACAAACTAAAACAACAGGACGTTTTTTCGCTTTAGCAATTCCCAGAGCAAAAAAAGCAGCCGAACGTTCATCAATGTTGACATAAGTATCGTATTTTTTGTATTCCTCAAAGAGCATGGCTAAAGCTGTTGAACGTGAACCTGGACTAAAAACAGCTTCACGTACCCCTAAATTGAAAAGTTCATCAACAAAGGGAGCTAAATATTCATTGGTCATGACTATCTCCATTTCTAATTTAAAAATTAAAATCGTAAAATATTTTAAAAAGTTACAAAGCTTCTAAAATGGTTTTTAATTTTACCTTGGTTTCCCTAAATTCTTCTAAAGCATCGGAAGAAGGGATAATTCCACACCCTGCATAAGCATAAAGTTTCTTGTCCACAATCAAAGCCGAACGAATCCCGACAATCATTGTGCCATTTCCTTTGCTGTCAATTAAGCCAAGAGGTGCAGCATATAGTCCTCGCTCATGATTTTCATGCTTTCTGAGGAATTCGAGGGCTTCATGACGAGGTTCTCCTCCAAGAGCAGGCGTTGGGTGAAGCTGTTTTGTCCAATCAATAAGTGAAAGCTCAGAATTTTTAGCACTTAAAATTGTCCGAAGATGATAAACATTTTTCAACTCCATTAATTCGGTTGTTCCAACCGTTACTGTCTCGGCTTTTTTAAGCAGATTTCTTTTTATTTTTTGGACAACAATATCATGCTCTAAAAGATTTTTGGGGTCTGTCAGCAATTTTTGCCCCGCATTTTCCATTGTTTTTGGAAAAGTTCCAGCTAAGGCATAACTAAGGAGTTGGTCATTTTCTTTTTGAACTAAAATTTCGGGCGATGCTCCAAGGAAAATTCTTTTTCCTTTTTGATACGCAAAAATAAAAGCATTTGGATTATTATCTAATAAATTTTGGATGATACTTTCGAGTTCAAAAGAGGTTTGACTTGTAAATTCAAGTTCTCTTGAAGCGACAATTTTTCGACTCTTTCCGTCAGCAAAATTTTTTTGAATGGCATAAAAAAGTTCTTGCCAAGCCGAAAAATCAGAAGCTTTTTCAGTGAGTTGATGCTTAAATTTTGGAATAGTGATTTCAGGAATTTCTCGTGGTCTATCACAAGTGAGGGTGTAAGAATTTTCCTTATTGACAACGAAATAATGTTTAAAAGCAATGGTTTCGCCACCGAAATTTTCCCAAAGTTCTCCTTTAATGTCATCAAAAAAAGTCTGACTATGAAAGAGATAGGGATAGTCAGAAAACTTATCATGTTCAAGGTCAATGGCTCTCAAACGCTCACAGCCAATAACAAAAGTTTCTTTTTGAGGGTCAAACCAAAAGAAACGCTCACTTTCTGAAAAGTTTGCCCAGAAAGCTAAGGGGTTATTTAATTTTAAATTGATTTTTATATAATTCATTTTTTCTACCATAAAAATTATAACATAGCTCAGCATAGTAGAGGAATAATGAGCCCTAAAATTACAAATCTTCATTCATTTTTCATAGACTTTCTGATATAATGCTCATTGTTCGTATCTTCACTGCCGTGCCAGCGATGTAGTTGCGAAGACTCGCTTCGTCAAAGCGTAGCTGTTGGCGCTTTAGCACTTACAGATAGGCTTGTATTTTTATCAGGTCTTAATGATTAAATTTAGTGTTAAAAACTATGATATAATTAAAATCATGAAAACATTCAAAAAGGAGTGCCATGAATATTTATGTCAAATTAGCTGAGTTTAGCATTATTGAAACAAAGCGATTGCTTTTGCGTCCCTTTGATTTAAAAGACGCTGAGGACATGTTTGACTATTCAGGTAATCCTGAAAATCTAAAATTTGTTTTTGCCCCGCATCTGTCACTTTCAGAAACACGTTTTTCAATTGCTAACGATTATATGAAAAGTCCTTTAGGGAAATGGGCAATTGAGTTGAAATCTGAACATCGGCTGATTGGAGATATTCATTTTGTGAAAATTTCTGATAAAAATCAGTCTGCGGAAATTGGTTATGTTTTAAATCAAAATTATTGGAATCAAGGGTTACTGACAGAAGCATTAAAAGTACTGACAGAATTTTCTTTTGAACAATTTGGACTTAAAAAGTTGATTTTATTAATTGATAAAGAAAATGTTCCGTCTAAAAAAGTTGCCCTTAAATCAGGCTATCACTTAGTTAAAAAATTTAAAGGGACGAATCAATACAGCAAAAAAATTAGAGATTTTGAACAATATGAACTTGGAAAAAGTGACGATGAAATTTATCAAAAAAATTCAGAGATTGGGGAAATTTGAAGTTTTATGTCAAAGCACGAAGAAATATTAAATTATATTGAAGGTTTGGAAATTGGTAAACAAGTCAGTGTACGTGGGATTGCCAATCGAATGAAAGTCGCTGACGGAACGGCATATCGCGCAATCAAAGAAGCAGAAATACTAGGTTTGGTAGCCGTAAATGACCGTTCTGGAACCGTTAGAGTGGCAGTTAAAGGACAAAAAGTAGCCAATCGATTAACCTTTGGTAAACTTGCAGAAATAGCTAATGCTGATGTTTTAGGTGGACTTGCTGGATTAGAAGTCGAATTCAGCAAATTTGTCATTTCAGCCATGCAAAGAGAATCCTTCAAGCGCTATCTCTCGCCCAATGGTCTAGTTATCGTTGGTGACCGAAAAGAGATTCAAAATCTAGCCCTCAGAGAGCAGAATGCTGTTTTAGTTACAGGGGGCTTTGACGTGGACCAAGAAGTTGTCAACTATGCTAATCAATTAGGAATTCCACTTTTACGGACATCCTATGATACCTTTACCGTTGCCAATCGTATCAGTCACGCTTTGGCCAATGAACTCATCAAAAAAGATATTATTACGGTCGGAGATGTCTTTCATCAAAAAAGGGCAACCTTACGGGAAGAAGATACAGTCAAAGATTTTTTAGATTTAGTTAAAAAAACGAATGACAGTCGTTTTGCCGTCGTCAACACTTACAATGTTGTTGTGGGTGTAGTTGCCATGCGGGATGTTACAAATAAGAAAAACGATACTCCGCTCAATAAAGTAATGACAAGAGCTAATGTTGCAAGAGCGAGTATGACAGTGGCGAGCGTTTCACAAAAGATGATTTATGAAGGCTATGATATGATGCCTGTCGTTTACGAAAATTATACTTACGCAGGAATTATTACCAAATCAGACCTTCTCCAAAGCTTACAAAAAGCACAGGAAGAAAGTCAGGTGGCTCACACTTTCAGTGATAATATTGCTAATTCTTTGGTAGAAAAAGGCTCAGCCTACACCGTGACGGTCGAACCATTTATGATAAATAGCGTGGGAACAATTGCTAATGGTGTTTTTGCAGAACTTATTACGCAAGTTGTTCAACGTGTTTTTGCCAAAAAAAGACGACGGAATATCATCATTGAAGCATTAAATATGCATATGATGGGAGCCGCCGCTATTGACAATGTGCTAGAGATTTATCCAAAGGTGATTGGAGAAACACGAATTGGTGCAATGGTTGATTGTGAAATTTATCATGTCAATAACATCGTAGCTAAAGTTCTAGTCAATGTACAATTAACATAAAAAATAAAAGAGGAAAAAATGAACGAAATTTTAGAAAAAATAAAAGCCTATGAGCTTATTCTCATTCACAGACATAAAAATCCAGACCCAGACGCCATTGGTTCTCAAGCAGGACTCCGAGCAATTCTGAGAGAAAATTTCCCCGAAAAAAGAATTTATGCAGTTGGTTATGACGAACCAACCTTAACCTATTTAGCTGAAATGGATTTGGTCGAACTTAGAGAAGATGAAAAATATCTTTCTATTGTTTGTGACACAGCAAATACACCACGAATTGACGATGACCGCTACAAAAATGCTGATTTTCTAATTAAAATTGACCACCATCCAAATGATGATGCTTATGGAGATTTGTTGCTAGTGGAGCCTGAACGTAGCTCAGCATCAGAAATTGTTGCCGATTTTGCCTTTGAAACAGGTCTTAAATTGAATGCAGAAGCCGCCCGCCTCCTTTATGCGGGAATTATTGGAGATACTGGACGTTTCTTGTATCCAGCCACTTCGCCGAATACCTTAAAAGTAGCTTCAAAATTAGCAGAATTTCCATTTGACCGTCCAGCTTTAGGACGAGAAATGTCGTCATTTGATATGAAAGTTGCTCGCTTACAAGGATTTGTTTATGAAAATATGGAAGTTTCAGAAAAAGGAGCTGCACGTGTTTTATTAACTCAAGAAATTTTGAAAAAATTTGATTTACGTGACGCAGAAACTTCAAGTATTGTTTCTACACCGGGAAATATTCGAGGAATTGAATCTTGGGCAATATTTGTGGAACAAGCCGATGGACATTTCCGAGTAAGAATGCGTTCAAAAGTAAAGCCAATTAATGAAATTGCTAAAAGACATGATGGCGGAGGCCATGCACTAGCTTCCGGAGCTAATTCTTATTCTTTAGAAGAAAATCAACAAATTTGGCAAGAATTACAAGATAATTTAAAATAAATTTACTGACGAAAATAATTTCTCAGTCAGCTGATAATTCTGTCAGTAGCGATTGATTAATGAGCTTTAAATCAGTAAAAGAAAGAATCATCAGTCAGCTGATGATTCTTTTTTGTCAGTAATTTTTTTTAATTCTCCAAGAAAGGTCGTAATTCTGATAAATCTTTCAAGCCAGCATTCAATGCAATAATCAATTTAATACGCGCTTTTTGAGAATTGACTTCATCAGCAAACATCACGCCTGCTTCATAAAGTTGTGAACCACCGCCTTGATAGGAATAGACAGGTTCAGCAATTCCGTTAAAACAACGAGAAACAAGAACGACAGGAACCTTAGCATCTAGTAATCTTTGAAGCGATTGACTAGCAATAGGTGGGAGATTTCCCGCACCTAATGCTTCAATGACAAGACCGTCTAGTTGTTCCAAATTGAGTAAATCTAAAATTTCCCCAGTCATCCCAGCAAATGCTTTGACAATTGGCACTTTTCCATGAACAGTTGCAACATCTAAATGTTGATTTTCACTATCTTTATGGAAATAAATAATTTTATTTTTTGTCAGTAAACCGACAGGACCATGTGTAGGTGTTTGAAAAGTTGAAACATTAGTCGTGTGTGTTTTAGTGACATAACGAGCAGAATGAATCTCGTCATTCATAACAACAAGTACGCCACGGTCACTTGAATTACTGTCAGCAGCGACGCGAATAGCTGTCAGTAAATTATAAATTCCGTCAGTTCCTAATTCATTACTTGAGCGCATGGCACCAGTTAAAACAATTGGTTTACCACGCGAAAGAGTAGTGTCAAGGAAAAAAGCTGTTTCTTCAAGTGTGTCAGTTCCATGTGTAATGACCACTCCATCAAAATCCTCAGCAATAAAAGCTGTTTTGATTCGATTTTTCAAAACCAACATATCTGATAAAGTGACATGTGGACTAGGTAAGTTAAAAATATCCTCTGTCACTAAGTTTACTTCATCAAACTGCATGCTCACAGCATTCATTGGATTGACTGCATTTGGGGAAACATGACCATTTTCATCTTCCGCCATCGAAATTGTTCCACCAGTGTGGAGAATTAAGATTTTTTTCATCATTATTTCCTTATCTATCTATAATAAACAATAATTAAATATTTAAATTTAAAGACTCCGAATAAAAGCCAGCATTAGCATTATATCAAAATTTAGTCCAGAAAAAAATAACTAATAAATGAAATAGAATTAAAATTACTGTATAATTTAGTTAATAAATGAAAGCTTTGCCAAAGCTAGAAAAGATTTGAGAGATGGATATAAAAGCAGTATTTTTTGATTTAGATGGAACCCTGTTTACTTCAACACGAGGAGTAGCAACAAGTACTCGTAAAGCAATACAAGAGCTACGTCAAAAAGATATTTTTGTCGGGATTGCCACCGGGCGAGGCCCAGCTTTTGTCATGCCATTATTAGAAGATTTAGATTTAGACTTTGCTGTAAGTTACAACGGTCAGTATATTTTCACACCAAAAGAAGTGATTTTCCAAAATCCTTTAGAACAAAAATCCTTAAAAAACCTGATAAATTATGCCACTGAAAACCATTCTGACATCTCTTTGGGAACAGCCCACGGTGTAAATGGCTCTGGCCTTTTAAAATTTGGCGAGACACGTTTAGCCAGTTTTTTGTCAGGCGTTTTGCCCTCAGGTACTTCCGGGGTGGCAAGAAACAGTTTTAAACACATTATTCGCAGAGTTTTACCGCAAAATTCAAATTTAGCTGATAATGAAGAAGAAGTAATTTATCAGGCGATGATGGTTGCAACAAGAAACGAAACGGCTCGCCTACAGGAGGCATTTCCAGAATTACTGGTGACACGAAGCAATCCTTATTCTGTTGACTTAATTTCAAAATCAGGAGGAAAATTACCAGGAATTCAAAGATTAGGAGAACACTATGGCTTTACTTTAGACCAAGTCATGTGTTTTGGCGATTCGGAAAATGATTTGACGATGATTTCTGGAGTTGGTTATGGGATTGCGATGGGCAATGCTGTACCAGAAGTGAAAAAGATTGCGACTTATATTACAGATACCAATAATCAAGATGGAATCGCCAAAGCATTAGCTTACTATGGCTTAATTCATTATTCTGTTGAAAAAGACTTTGTTTCTAAAGACCAAAACTTCAATAAAGTAAAAGATTTCCACCGATTAATGGACGGAAAAACACAAGAAATTCCTAAAGCCTTTTCACCAACAGAAGCAAGTTTCCGGGCTGATTTCAAAGTCGAAGAAATTGTCGAATTTCTTTACGCCTCTGCTGACGGTAACCAAGAGAAATTTACAGAACTTGTGAATAATTTACATCAAGCCGTCGATAAGGCAGCAAATAAAGTGACTTTAAAAGAGCATAATGAAGACAGCTTGACTGGCCAAGTAGATGCTATGATTGATTTGCTCTATTTCACTTATGGCTCGCTTGTCCTTTCAGGAATTGACCCTTATGAAATCTTCAATGCTGTTCATCGAGCAAATATGGGGAAAATTTTTCCAGATGGACGTCCACACTTTGACCCGATTACACACAAAGTCTTAAAACCAGAAGATTGGGAAGAAAAATTTGCTCCAGAAGGAAAAATAAAAAAAGAACTAGAACGACAAAAAAGAGTAGCCGCTAAAAAACATGAGAATAAATAAGAAAATAACAATTTTTTACTGATAAGCTTCTTCATAAAATGGTATAATATTAAGAAAGCGTAACAAAAGGCTTTCAAGGAGAATAAGGGATGCTATTTATTATCATTACTTTGATTATCATTGTACTCATCATCTTTTTAACAATCTTATTACTCCCAGGAATGGCATTTTTTAACAAAATGTCAGATCAAAAGTATAATGCGGATGAAAAAGATTTATTGACAGGAATTTTGACAACAGCCATCAGTTCAAAAGAGGCGACTGGCGAAGTTATGACGACCTTTGTCAATGAATCACGTAAAACAATGCCTGCAAAAATTTATCTACCAAATAAGGATAATATCGAGCAAATTGAATCAGGAGCACAAGTTCTGATTATTGAGAGTAAGGCAGGAATTGCTTACGTTCTTCCTTATCAACAAACGATTTATTAGCAATAGAGAACCTAAAAAATTGCTCAAATAAATAAAAATTTATTATACAAAGGAGACATTATGCCACTACTTTATATTTTGGCAATTGTGGTGATTGTTATCATCTTAATTCTATTAGGAATTATCGCTGCAAACTACAAAAAATCAGGACCTCAAGCGGCCCTTATCGTTTATGGTTCAGGCCTAGGTTCAAAAGGTGTCAATAAAGACTCACAAGGGAATCGATTAAAAGTGGTTCGTGGTTCTGGTACCTTTGTTTTACCAATCTTCCAAAATGCGAGATACCTCAGCTTACAATCTGCTGCAATCGATATTAAAACGGAAAAAGTTCTCTCGAAAGATAAAATTCCAGTAACGGTTGAAGCCACAGCTATGATTAAAGTAGGTTCTACTTTGCAAGATATTGCGACAGCTGCTGAGCAATTTTTAGGTAAAAGAGATGAACAACGTGACGCAATGGCTGACCAAGTGCTTCGTGGACATCTTCGGGCGATTGTTGGAACAATGACAGTATCTGAACTAATCGAAGACCGTAATAAGTTTTCAGCTGAAGTTCAAGGTCAAGCAGGGACTGACCTCTCAAAAATGGGACTTTCAATCGTTTCATTCGTTATTAATGACATTCGTGATGACCAAAACTACATCAAAGCATTAGGTGCTAAAGAAGTAGCGCGTGTTCAACAAGAAGCAGCGATTGCTGTTGCAAATGCCGACAAGGAAACACGTATTCAAAAAGCAGCGGCTGATCAAGATGCCCAAAAAGCTGAAGCACTTGCCGCAACTCAAGTTGCCAATGCCCAAAAGGAAAAAGCAATCAGTTTAGCTCACTATGAGCAAGAACAATCAATTGCTGCTGCTGAAGCAAAAGCTCAAGCTGACCAAGCCCAAGCCTCTGCTGACCAAGCTTACGCGATTCAAGAAGCAATTTCTAAAAAAGAAACAACTGAAGCTGAAATGCAAGTTGAATTGATTAAAAAGCAAAGAGAAACTGACTTAGAAACCCAAGAAGTTCTCCGTAAAGCACAAGAAAATGAAGCCAATGTCGTAAAAGCTGCTGAAGCTGCCAAGGCTGCACAAATTGCTAAAGCCGAAGCCGATGCGCGTGAACGCGAAGTGAGAGCACAGGCTGAAGCAGCCGCTATTGAAGCTACAGCCAAAGCCACTGCTAAACAACGTGAAGTAACAGCAATGGCCGAAGCTACAGCTATTGAAGCAACTGGTAAAGCTGAAGCCGAAGCGATTCGCCTTAAAGGGCTTGCCGAAGCCGAAGCAATTGATAAAAAAGCCGAAGCAATGCAAAAAATGAATGATGCGGCTAAATTGAATATGGCACTTGAAATTCTGCCAGAAGTTGTTTCTAGTGTATCAAGTAATCTTCAAGCTGTTGATTCTATTAATATTTATGGTGGAGAAGGGTCGTCAAAAATTCTCGGAATGTCACAAGAAAGCCTTAAACAAGGCCTTGATGTCTTAGGAACAATGGGAATTGACGTCCCTGACTTATTAAATAATTTTAGCAGTCGTGGTAATTCCAATGAGACACTTGAAAAAGTCGAAAAAATAGAAGAATAAAAAACAGCTCTTAGAGCTGTTTTTTATTAACATATTTTAGTCAAAAAAGGCTGAATAAATCGCTTTTAGAGCTTCTTTTTCGTATTTTTCTTTGACAATAAACATGACGGAAACTTCGCTTGAACCTTGCGAAAGCATAGCGATTGAAATGCCCTGTTTAGAAAGTGCTGCCGTTGCTCTAGCGGTAACCCCAACGTGTTCTTTCATATCTTCACCAACAATAGTGATAATAGAGAAATCACGGTCAATATAGACTTCATCCGGATGGAGCGATTCTGTAAGATTAGAAATAAGGGCTTTTGAAATAGGTTGAGTTAGATAGCGGCTGCGAATAATGATAGACATGTCATCAATACCTGTTGGCATATGCTCAAAACGAACTCCTAAATTTTCCAATACAGAAAGGACTTTTCGGCCGAATCCAACTTCACGGTTCATCAGATATTTACTGACATAAAGAGAAGAGAAGGCACTAGATGAAGCAATTCCAACGACAGGTGAGCCTTTAGTCTCTCTTTGAACAACAATTTTTGTTCCGGGATGATCAGGGTTATTTGTATTCTTGATGACCAAAGGAACATGGGCACGATAGGCAGGAACGAGTGCTTCGTCATGTAAAACAGAAAAACCAGAATAAGCAAGTTCTCGCATTTCACGGTAAGTTAATTCAGAGATATAAGCTGGATTCTTAACGATGCCAGGGTGAGCAGCGAAAATTCCATTCACATCAGTAAAGTTTTCATAGAGTTCAGCTCGCACACCAGCCGCAATAATTGAGCCAGTAATATCAGAACCACCACGGGAAAAAGTGCAAACCTCACCCTCTTTTGTGATTCCAAAAAAACCAGGGATGATTAATGTTTCTTCAAGTTCATTAAGATATTTAATATGTTCATAAGCTCCACCAAGCAATCGAGCATTTCCAGGATCAGATGAAACCATAATTCCAGCATCTGATGGATGAACATAGCGACTTGGTAAGCCAGAATGATTGAAAAAATCTGCGACTAATTTAGCATTATTATTTTCACCAGCGGCTAAAAAAGTATCATAAGTAAAAACATTATCTAAATCTAACTGGGCTAAATGGTTGATATTTTCTGCGATTTGATTAATGACTGGACTTTTTAAGCCAAGTTCATCATAGATTTCTCGAAATCTTTCAATAATCCAATTCTGATAATAGTGAATTCCTTTTTCATCAGCTGATTTATAAGCTTTATAATAAGCAATCAAAGCATCGGTAACTTTAGTATCAGCCCCCGAACGTTTGCCTGGTGCAGAAACCACAATAAATTTTCTTTGTTTATCGGCTTGAACAATATCAAAAACTTTTTTGATTTGCGAAGCTGATGCGAGAGACGAACCTCCAAATTTTGCAACTTTCACTAAATATTACCTTCCTTCAAGATTAAATTAAATTATAAATTGATTTATTATAGCTAATTTTCAGATAATTTTCAATAAATAACTCATTTATAGCCTATTTTCTTTCTGCAGTATTCAATAAATAATTATTTTGATGACAATACTTAAAAAACTTACATTAAAAGTAGTTAATGTAAGTTTTGATTTGATAAGAGACAATTTGAAAGTTAGTGTCTTCAAAAGAAATGAATTATAACCAGCGTTCTTTTATCAGAGCAGCCTCAGCTTGTCCTTGTTCACGACCTGCTTGAGCAACAAAGGGACGAATTTTTGCTTCCACCGTATTATAGTTAAAATCTTTTAAGATATTCATTGTTTTTTCAGAGGGAAGAACCAGGCTGGTTTCTGTCCCTTTTTTCTCTAATTGAGCGAGTAAATCCTCTAAGTTATATGGAACATCGACAGGCAGTCCAGTTGAAAGAACAAGCATCTTGTCGGCATCAGCAACGACATCTGGATTTTCCATTGAAAAAGAACCACCATCAAAAAAATGTTTTCCATTGATTTCAACTGAAGGCCAGACGCCTTGAAGGGCTCCACTTGCTTGTAAAGCCACTAGAATATCAACATTTGAATTTTCATCAAAAACTTGACGCTCAATATCCTCAATACTGGTTGCAACGATTCGTAATTTGCTGTTCCAGCGGGCTTGACCTGAACCATAACGTTCTTTAAGCATAGCTAATCGTTCCTCCTTAGAGATAAAAGGTTGGGTTTTCTTAGAAATTTCAGCTTCAGCAGCAATCCATTCTTTGGCTGAATGAGAATTTTTAGCAATGTTCTCAAATGTTTTGAAAAGCTCTCCCATTTTTTCATCGGAGATGGGAGTGATTTCACTAATCTCTTTTTCAATCTGTTCCTTCCAGATTAAATCCCAATCTTTATCTGAGCTAACAATTACGCTTGCTTGTGAACCAGCAGAAGTTCCAACAAAAATATCGGCCTCTCTAATGGGCAGCCCAGCTTCTTCTAGACCTCTAAGATATCCAAGTTCCCAAGCGATACCAAAATGTCCGCCACCACCTAATACAACCGCTCTTTTTAAATTATTTGTCATTTTTCTTCTTTTCCTCTTCATAAATTTGATTTGCATTTTGAGTCATTTGATTCAATACTTTAAATGCAATTGCTTTTTCTTGGGGATCAATTCCGTCTGATAGCAAGTTTTCTCTCTCTTTTGTCATTTCTTCAATTTGAGTTTGGATGTCTCTTGCTTTTTGAGTCAATGAGACACGATAAACGCGTTTATCTTTTTCATCGCGGACTCTGCTAACGTATTCTTTTTCAATCAGGCCTTTAATTGCTCGATGAACACTAGATTTATCGATACTTAAATCATCAGTAATTTGCTCTTGGCTTTGATTGTCTTTGATATATAAAGAAATCAAACAAAGCAATTGAATATAATTGATGTCAAAAGGCACTAAGCGTTTTGTGAAATAAATATAACCTCTTCTATAAATTTCAGAAGAAAGCTTCCCAATAAATTGGATTCCTTGATATTCATATTGATTGTCTTCCATAAATTCCTCCGTCGAATATAATATATATCAAATTAGTTGTCTTGTCAACTAATTTCTGTGTAAAATAAAAATACTTTTATAATAAAGTCTATTGAACCATGCTTAGATACTGTGCTATAATGGTTCTATGAAATTTAAAGCAGTGATTTTTGATATGGATGGTGTTCTTGTTGACACCGAACGTTATTATTTACAAAGAAGAGAAGAATTTTTTGGCGATCATGGAATTTCTATTAGTCACTTGACGCCTAGCGATTTTATTGGTGGAAATATGAAAGATATTTGGCCACGAATTTTGCAAGGGTCTTTTGATGAAGAAAAAGCGAGTGAATTGCAAGAAGACTATGAGCAATTCAAAGAAAATCATCCGATGCCTTATGCAGAACTTTTATTTTCTGATGTGCCTGATATTTTAGAATTTTTGCGTCATAAAGAAGTAAAAATTGCACTTGCTTCAAGTTCGTCAATGTTTGATATCAAACAAATGTTAGATATACATCAATTGAGTTCTTATTTTGAAGTAGTGGTTTCAGGAAATGACTTTAAACAAACGAAACCAAATCCAGAAATTTATCAATCAACAATGAAGAAATTGGGTGTAACATCTTCTGAAACATTAATTATTGAGGATTCTGAAAAAGGAATTCAAGCTGGAGAAGCAGCTGGTGCGACCGTTTGGGCAATTGAAGACAAACGCTTTGGCATGAATCAAGAGAAGGCTGACTTAAAGGTAGATTCACTGACAGCTATTCAAAAATTACTGACAGAATCATCACTAAAGATGATAAAGGCTTAATAAACATTTTAAAAGAAAAAATCACTGACAAATCGGTGATTCTTTAAGTTTTTTCTGTCCTATGTTAAAATAGAGGAATATAGGAGTAATATTATGAATTTTGTCCGTCGGTTTTCACCGCTTGCTATTATTATCATAATGGTTATTGTTCAAATCATTGAGACTGTTGTTGTTCATGTTTCAGCAACACGTTGGTCAATTTGGATTTATTTGTTGATTTTGAACATAGCGATTACACTCATTTTACTATCACAAACTCAAAACTATCAATTGCGTCGTCAAGATTTTATTCGTAAAATTAATGATGAAGCAGAAAATTCGCTCAATGCTACCTTGGATAATATGCCAATTGGGGTCATCCGTTTTAATAGTGAAACCTTTGAACCTGAATGGTTTAATCCATTCATTGATATGATTTTTAAGGGAAATGACAAAGTTATCAATCGTGACGATATTAAAAAGATATTGAAAAATGCGAGCGATGACCAGTATATCACCCTTGGTAAGCAAAAATATGTCGCAGAACTTGATTCTGATAAGAATCTTATTTATTTAATTGATGCCACAAAAGAAGTTGCTTTTAAATCAGAATTTAATGACAGTCGTGCGGTTATTGGTGCGATTTCTGTTGACAATTATGATGATGCTACAGATTTAATTACTGACAGTGGTCGAACAGCTATTAATAGTTTTATCGCTTCATTTTTAGAAGAATTTGCTGACAAATACGGAGTTTATCTTCGCCGTATTAATAGCAGTCGCCATTATTTTTTCTGTGATTATCGTATTCTTGAAAAAATGATTAACGATAAATTTTCTGTTCTAAAAGAATTTCGAGAACTTTCATCTCAAAAAGAAATTCCTTTGACTCTTTCAGTTGGTGTGGCTTATGGTTGGAATGATTTTCCAGTTATTGGTAAAGTTGCTCTAAATAATCTTGAATTAGCCCAAGTCCGTGGTGGAGATCAAGTTGTACTGAGAGAAAATACTCCTCAAGCTCGTCCTGTTTATTTCGGCGGTAATTCCGAAAGTAGAACGCAAAAAAGCAGAACAAGAGCACGGGCCATTTCAACAGCACTTCGGACAATTATTGCCGAAGCAGAAGATGTCTTTATTGTAGGACATCGCTTTACAGATATGGATGCGCTTGGAGCAGCGGTGGCTATGAAGGCATTTGCTAATATGTCTGGAAAAGAAGCCTTTGTCGTTTATGATCCTGAACAGTTATTGCCAGATGTTGAGCGTGCAATTAATAAAATGAATGAGTCTTCTGATGGTTTTACGCATATTGTCCAGTTAGAAACTGCCCAAAAACTGAAGAAAAAAGATTCATTACTTATCATGGTTGACCATTCAAAAACAAGTCAAACCTTAAATCTTGAATTCTATAAATCATTTGAGAAATTAGTAGTCATTGACCACCACAGACGTGATGATGATTTTCCAGAACATGCACTTCTGTCATATATTGAATCATCAGCAAGCTCTGCTAGTGAATTAACTGTCGAAATTCTTCAATTCCATGATAACAATCAAAGAAAAATGTCAACCATTGAAGCTAGTATTGTTCTTGCGGGTATTGAATTAGACACTAAAAACTTTACAAAAACAACGACCGAAAGAACATTTGAAGCAGCAGCTTATCTACGCTCTCGTGGAGCTGATAACGATTTAATTAAAATGATTATGGCTACTGACTTTGATAAATATAAGAAGGCCAATGAAATTGTTCTTAATGCAAAAATGGTTTTACCAGGAATTGCTTTAGGAGTGGGACTTAAACATCAAAAATATGATAATATAGCAACAGCAAAAGCTGCTGACACTCTCCTAGATATGGCAGGGATTACTGCTGCATTTGCAATTACGCAACATAATAATGGCTATATTTCTATTTCTGCTCGTTCTCGAAATGGTTTTAATGTTCAAACGATTATGGAGCAAATGGGTGGGGGTGGACATTTTAATAATGCTGCAACCCAAATATATGAAAAATATATCGATGAAGTGCAAGAAGATTTAATTGAAATACTAAAAGAAAGAGAAAACGAAAAATGAAAGTTGTATTCTTAGAAGACGTTAAAGGACAAGGAAAAAAAGGTCAAATTAAAGAAGTACCAACAGGTTATGCTCAAAACTTTTTAATTAAGAAAAATTTGGCAAAAGTTGCTACAGCAGCTGCTCTTTCTGAAGTGAAAGGTCAAGCCAAAGCTAAGGAAAAAGAAGAAGCAGAACTTTTAGCAGAAGCAAAAGCCCTTAAAGAAGTTCTTGAAAAAGAAGACACTGTTGTTGAAATCAAAATGAAAGTTGGACAAACAGGTCACACTTTTGGTGCTGTAGATAAAGCAGATATCGCAAAAGCCCTTAAAAGTCAATTTAATCTCAAGTTAGATAAACGCAAAATTCAATTGATTAACAAAATTCAAGCTTTGGGAACAAAAGATGTACCAGTTAAACTTCACCGTGATGTGACAGCCGTGGTTAAAGTCAAAATTAGCGAGGCCTAAACTAAATGCCCGAAATTGATTTAATAAAAGCCCCGCCTCAAGACCTAGCCGCTGAGCAGGCCGTTCTTGGGGCTGTTTTTTTAGATAGCGAACGCTTAGTCGAAATTAAAGAATTTTTAAGTTCAGATGATTTCTATAAAAATGCTCACAAGATAATTTTTCGGACAATGGAAAAATTATCTGATGCTCGTGAAGCAATTGACGTCTTAACCATTCGTTCACATCTTGAAAATCAAGGGGAGCTGGAGGCAATTGGGGGGATTGCTTATATTGCAGAACTTGCCACCGCAACCCCCACCGCAGCAAATGCGGCCTATTATGCCAAGATTGTTGCTGAAAAATCATTACTCCGTCAACTGATAAATCGTCTAACTGAATCAGTCGAAAAAGCTTATGAACAAGATTCACCAGCGGACGATATTTTAGCTCAAGCAGAAAAAAGTTTAATTGACGTCCAACAAGGACGTAATACAAATGGCTTTAAGAAAATTTCTGATGTCCTAGCGATTCATATGGATGACCTTGAGCAAAAAGCTCAACAAAAGTCTAATATTACAGGTATCGCAACAGGTTATCCCGCTTTAGATAACATGACAACAGGTCTTCATGAAGAAGAATTGATTATTCTTGCGGCTCGTCCAGCGGTTGGTAAAACAGCTTTTGCCTTAAATATTGCTCAAAATATTGGGACAAAGCAAGACCGAACCGTTGCAATTTTCTCTCTTGAAATGGGGGCAGAAAGTCTTGTCAGCCGGATGATTGCTGCCGAAGGTTCAATTGATTCACACAGCTTACGTACTGGACAATTAAATGACCAAGAATGGAATGATTATTTCATGGCAACAGGGACTTTATCAAGAGCAAGTATTTATATTGATGACACACCAGGGATAAAGATTTCTGAAATTCGGGCGCGTTCAAGAAAATTAGCCCAAGAAACAGGAAATCTTGGTTTGATTGTTATTGACTACTTACAATTGATTTCTGGAACTGGTCGAGAAAATCGTCAACAAGAAGTTTCTGAAATTTCTCGTCAGTTAAAAATTTTAGCTAAAGAATTAAAAGTTCCTGTTATTGCCCTTTCACAGCTCTCACGTGGAGTGGAACAACGTCAAGATAAACGACCAGTTTTGTCTGATATCCGTGAATCTGGGTCAATCGAGCAAGATGCCGATATTGTCGCATTTCTTTATCGAGATGACTATTATGAACGTGGAACTGGTGAAGATGAAGACGGTGAAGAGATTCTGGAAGATAATAAAGTTGAAGTTATTATTGAAAAAAACCGTTCAGGAAGCCGTGGAACAGTTGAATTACTCTTTATTAAAGAGCATAATAAATTCGCAAGTATTGATAACCGATATGGCGACTAGATTTTTTTGACTAATTCGTGTTATAATATGAGTAATTGTCTAATTCTCTTTATTAATAAAAATGAACGATAAAGAATACATTATAAAATTTGATTCTTTTAATCAAAAAAGAGAGATATAATCAAGGATAAAATTAGATTTATAAGGTAAGCGTTCGGAGAAATCCGACTTTTACGTCTTATTTGGAGGAAAAAATGGATAACCAAAATCAAGAAATAGGAAAAATCGTTGACATTCGTGAAAAAGTTCAAGCACACTTGGGTGAAACGATTGAAATTACTTCACAATTTGGTCGTAAACGCGAAAATCGTCATAAAGTGAACTTGATTGAAGCCTATGCAACACATTTCATTATTGAAAATATTCCGGCTCGTGGTCCTAAAACAACTGAGTCATATCAATATGCTGACATTTTGACTCAAACTATTTTAATTCACTATCCAAACGCATAAGTTTGAGGAATAAAGTAAATGGTTCAAATAATGATTAATAGATTTTTAAAGGAAAGGAGGAGATAAGGATGATGAAAGCCGATTGGGATATGACGCCTGTTAAAGGTGGCTCTGGCAATGCATTTTTTGGGAAAAGTGATCAGGAACGCGTTTTTATTAAAAAAAACGGCAGTCCATTTTTGCCGAGTATTTATCTTGAGGGAATCACGCCAAAAGTCTTATGGACAAAACGTACGGCTGAAGGCGATACCTTATCTGCTCAACCTTGGATTGACGGTCATACACTAAGTCCTGAGGATATGGAAGACCGCCAAATTAATCATATTTTAGCACATTTGCATGACTCAAAAAAATTGGTTGAATCTTATAAGAAGTTGGGAAGTCAAATTATTCTTCCTGAACAATTATTAGAGGATTGTGTCCAAAATACTGAGGCTTTACGAACAAATCATTTTTTGTCAGGAATCATTGAAGAAATGCGTCAACAAGTTCCCGAAATCAAAAATGAAGAGGTCGTAGTCGTTCATGGCGATGTCAATCATAAAAATTGGTTAGTGGATGATAATTCAGGAAAAATTTATTTAGTAGATTGGGATACCGTCTTTTTATCAGATTCAATGGTTGATATGGCACATGTTTTATCACATTATATTAAACCAAATAACTGGTCTTTGTGGTTGATGACATCTGGTGTTAGACCTCGTTCAGATATTATGGATAAAGTGGCTTGGTATGGAAAACTTTCTTTTCTTCGCCAAATCTCTGAATATCTTTCTAGAGGAAAAATGAAAGAAGTGAATCAAGAAATCTTGGGACTTCGTAAATTTTGTGAATTATTTTAGTAAAAATAGGCTAGGGTTTGGACCTTCCTATTTTTTGGCTTATAATTGAATAATAAAAATAAAGAAATAGAAGATCACTTTTGCTGATTTTCTATCAAAAATTAAAAAATTGAGGTAAAAATTGCGCGTCAGAAATCGTAAAGGGGCAGGCGAAATGCTTGCTGAAAACGCACATATCGTAGTTGAAAATCCAGCGGACTTTAAAGGACGTTGGTCAGAACGTTTTGGAAATGATCATCCGATTCATATTGAAGTGGGTTGTGGAAAAGGAGCTTTCATCACAGGAATGGCAGCTCTTCATCCAGAAATAAATTACATTGCAATTGATATGCAATTATCAGTTTTATCTTATGCTTTAGATAAAGCAATTGAAGCAGATTTGCCAAACGTACAAATGATGCTTGTTGATGGAGCTGCTTTGAGTGAATATTTTGCTGATGGTGAAATTGACCAAGTCTATTTGAACTTTTCTGACCCTTGGCCAAAAGGACGTCATGAAAAACGTCGTTTGACTTATAAATCTTTTCTTGCAACTTATGAAAAGATTTTACGTCCTGAAGGTGAAATTCATTTCAAAACTGATAATCGTGGATTGTTTGAATATTCTTTAGTTTCTTTAGCTAACTATGGCATGGAACTTAAAAAAGTTTGGTTAGATTTACACCAAGACGAAGAATTTGCACCTCAAAATGTAATGACCGAGTATGAGCAAAAATTCTCACAAAAAGGTCAAGTAATTTATAGATTAGAAGCAAAATTTTTGCCTAAGAAGTAAATAAGTTGCTTTCTGTCATTAAAACTAATGAAAAAAATTACTGACAGAATAAGAAAGTCTAAACCAATTTTCTGTCAGTAAAATTAATAAGAATTTATTATCTATTAAGGAGAATAAAATGAGATGTCCAAAGTGTTCTTCTGAAGAATCAAAAGTTGTTGATTCAAGACAAGCCGAAGATGCTATTCGCCGTCGTCGTGTTTGTGAATCATGTGGTTTTCGCTTCACAACCTTTGAACGTATCGAAGAAATGCCCCTTTTAGTCATCAAAAAAGATGACAAACGTGAACCCTTTAATCGTGAAAAAATTGTTCGTGGTTTAGTTCGTTCAGCATACAAACGCCCAGTATCAAGTGAAGATATTGAAACAACAGTTGCAAATGTTGAAAGAAAAATTCGTCAACTAGACAGTAATGAAGTTGAATCAGATGTTATTGGTGAATTTGTGATGCAAGAATTAGCTGAATTGGATGATATCACCTATATCAGATTTGCCAGCGTCTATCGTTCATTCAAAGATGTCAGTGAATTAGAAGAGCTCCTTAAAAATATTACCAAAAAATAAATCCGTCAGTAAAAAGCGACTGAATAGAGAGCATTTTATCGGCAGATAAAAGAAAGATCAGCTCGCTGAACTTTCTGTCAGTAAAAAGTGACTGAATAAGGAACATTTTATCGGCAAATAAAAGAAAGATCAGCTCGCTGAACTTTCTGTCAGTAAAAAGTGACTGAATAAGGAACATTTTATCGGCAAATAAAAGAAAGATCAGCTTGCTGAACTTTCTGTCAGTAAAAAGTGAGGAAAAAAATGAGAGCGGGAGATTCATTTACAATGCTTAATCGAGGAAAGACCAGCTTTGACGCTGAGGCTTTTCGTCTGCTTTATTTACCAATCATTGGCACGGATGCCTTTGCGCTTTATCAGTTAATGCTAAGCTTCTCTACTGGAAGAATTTCTCACTTTTTGGAATATCTAAATCTCGGCCTCAATCCTTTTATTGAAGCATTAGATAAATTATCTGGCTTATCATTAGTTCGTGTTTATGATGATCATACCAGTCTTTATTTTGAAGTAAAAAGTCCGCTAAATTTTGAAAATTTCCTTGCAGATGATTTTTATAGACAACTTTTGATTTCAAGAATTGGTGAAAATCGAGTAGCTGCTTTAGCTAAAAGAATGGAACCAAAAGGAAAAGAAATTTCCAAGAAATTTCATGAAGTTTATAAAGTCAGTTTTGACTCACAAGCTCAACAAAACCCTTCAAATACAAATGAACGTTTTGATATGGGGGCCTTTAAAAGTATTATGGAACGTCAAGGCTATCATTTAAACAATGAAAATCAAGACTCCTTAACGCTCTATTCACTAGCAGAAAAATTTGAACTCAATTGGTACGAATTATTCAAGCAAGCAGAAAAAACAGCCAATGCTGATAAAACTTTGAACATGAATAATTTGATGAGAAGTCTTTCAGGAGCTAGTCAACCGCAACCAGCACTTTCAGCTTTTCCTAAAGCATTTGCCGATTTGATTGTCATCAGTAAATCTCATGAACCAGATGATTTCATCCGACAGATAAAAGCGCAAGCTGGAGGCTTTGTCAGTTCGGAAGAACATAAGCTTTTAACTAATTTAAGTCGCCAAAATTTGCCAGCAGAAGTCCAAAATATTTTGATTCACTATGTTTTAGTACAGCAAAAAAATGCGTCGTTAAATCCAAATTTTGTAAATGCATTAGCCAACGACTGGATGAGAAATGAAGTATTTACAGCTGAAACAGCAGTAAAACGAATTTTGGAACGAGAAGAATTAGCTGCTGCTAAAGCAAAAACTGGAGCTGAAAAAAGACCAATGAAAATCAAAAAAGAAGCACCAAAATGGTCAAATCCAGATTATGAAAATAAGACAAGCCAAGAAGAACTTGCAAAACTTGAGAAAATAAGGCTTGACTCTCTCAAAAAACTGAAAGGAGAGCAAAATTAATGGAATCTATCGGAGACATCTTAGGAAAACGTCAAGACATCCGTGAAAATTTTGAAAAATTAGTCGCAGAAGTATTAAAAAATGCTGATGTGCAAGCTTTTATTGCCCAACATCAAATGACTTCTGACGAAATTCAACGCTCTTACTCCAAGTTTTATGAATACGTTCGTGAGCATGAAAAATTTGAAAAAGGTGAAAAACGGGCAGCTGATGGTTATGAACCTGTTTTAATCATGAATCACGGCTATGCTGATGTTTCATATCAAACGACAAATGAATTGGCGCAGCAACAAGCAGCTCAAAACCTTTTGCGACGTGTGAATATTATTGGACTTCCAAAAGATTTAAAACAAGTCACTTTGGCAGATATTGCCCTTGATGATGTTCAAAGAATCAAACCATACCAAGCCCTAGTTGATTTTATTACTAATTTTCCCAAGAAAAAAGGACTTTATCTTTATGGAGATTTTGGTGTTGGGAAATCTTTCATGCTTGCGGCAATGGCAAACGAATTAGCCAAAAAAGGAATTTCAACCACGCTCCTTCATTATCCCACTTTCATTTCTGATTTAGATTTTGACAATGCCAAAGTCTGGGTCAATGAAATAAAAGCCAGCCAAGTTTTAGTTTTGGATGATATTGGGGCAGAGCAAAACAACGCTTGGGTTCGTGACAGTATTTTACAAGTCATTTTACAACATCGCATGCAAGAAAATCTCCCGACTTTCTTCACTTCAAATTTAAGAATGGAAGAATTAGAACAGCATTTAGCCGAAACCAAGCGAGCTGATGAAATTTGGCCAGCAAAACGTGTTATGGAACGCGTGAAATATTTGGCAGAAGAAATGCGATTAGAGGGGACGAATAGACGTCATGACTGAAACAAATGAAACGATTGATTTAATGATGAATCACACTTCGGTCAGAAATTTTACAGAAGAAGCAATTGATCCTAAAGATTTGGAAAAAATCTTAAAAGCTGCTCAAATGGCATCAACATGGAAAAATTTCCAATCATATTCTGTGATTGTTGTAGAATCACAAGCTCAAAAAGATGCGATTTATGAATTTCAACCACAAAAATCAATCAAAAATTGTGCAGCATATTTAGTTTTTGTTGGCGATTTAAATCGTGCTCAAAAGGCAGTCGAATTGCATCAAGGCAATTTCCAACCGCAAGGAATTGAAAGCTTATTGATTACATCAGTTGATGCCGCAACAGCTGGGCAAAATGCGCTTCTTGCAGCGGAATCTTTAGGCTACAACGGGGTGATGGTTGGCTTAATTCGAGACCAATCCTCAGAAATTTCTAAAGTCTTGAACTTGCCAGATTATACTTATCCTATTTTTGGCATTGCACTCGGTAAAGCCGCACGTTTGAACAAAGTAAAACCACGTCTTCCTTTGGAAGCAACAGCTTTTAAAGAAAAATATGTTGAGCAAACGTCTGAAACCATTGAAAAATATGACCAAGTTCAAGAAGAATATGCTGGAAATAGACGCTTAAACAAATGGTCTGAACGGATTGTTGACCAGTGGGGCCAACCAGAAATTTCAGCTTCAACAGAAAATTTAAAGGCGAAAAAATTACTGTGAAATTAAAGAAAATCTTAGAACCAAAACTTCCAGCCACCTATCAAGTAGCCACAAGTCAAGATTTTATTGATGGAGAAATTTATCAAGCAGAATTTATAGATAAAACTTTGACAATCAATCAAAGAACTATTTTTTCAGGTTGTTCTTTCAAAAACACAACCTTTGAATTTACTGACAATACGATCAGTGAATTTACAGATTGCCTTTTTGAAAAATGTGATTTTTCCAATTTAAACTTCAATAAAATTGGCATTTATCGCTCAATCTTTAAATCCTGCAAATTGCTAGGAACTGAGTTTACTGAAAGTCACTTACAAGACCTTCAGTTTACAGAAAATCTAATGACTTATGCAAATTTTTCAGGTTCTACCTTAAAGTCAGTCCGCTTTTTAGAAAATGAAGCTAGAGAAACCTTCTTTACTGCCTGTAATTTTAAGAATGTGGAGCTGTTAAAAAATCAATTAGAAGCAGCAAATTTTTGGGAAACAGCACTTGCAGGAATTGATTTTTCTACGAATCAATTTGAACACATGGAAGTTACACCTCAACTCGCTAAAAATATGAAGATAAGTCTTAGTCAAGCCCCATTTTTTACTAGCCTGTTTGGCATTGAAATTATCTAAAATGAGCCTCGAAACCCAAGCCTAAAATTATATAGTCTATGGATTACAACCTCCTTCACTATTATAATTTTTTATCCAATAAGTAAACAAAGAAAGAAATAAAAATATGAGCTTACCTACAGTAGCCATCGTTGGCCGTCCAAATGTCGGAAAATCAACGATATTCAACCGTATTGCAGGAGAACGCATCTCAATTGTCGAAGACATTCCAGGTGTAACTCGTGACCGTATCTATGCCACAGGAGAATGGTTAACCCGTAAATTCAATATCATCGATACAGGTGGGATTGAACTTTCAGACGAACCTTTCATGACTGAAATTCGTGCGCAAGCTGAAATTGCCATGACCGAAGCAGATGTTATCATCGCTGTTGTTGACGGAGAAACAGGTATTACAGATGCCGATGAAGCCGTTGCTAATATTCTTTATCGTACAGACAAACCAGTTATTCTTGTTGTCAATAAAGTCGATAACCCAGAACGTCGAATGGAAATCTTTGATTTCTACTCACTTGGACTTGGCGATCCTTATCCTGTTTCAGCCGTTCACGGGATTGGGACAGGGGATGTCCTGGATGCAATCGTTCAAAATCTTCCTAATGAAATTGAAGAAGAAAATGAGAATGTCATCAAGTTCAGCTTGATTGGCCGCCCAAACGTTGGGAAATCATCTCTTATTAATGCTATTCTTGGCGAAGACCGCGTAATTGCAAGTCCAATTGCAGGAACAACTCGTGATGCGATTGACACACACTTTGTCGATTCTGAAGACCAAGAATTTGTCATGATTGATACCGCCGGAATGCGTAAATCAGGAAAAATTTACGAAAATACTGAAAAATACTCAGTCATGCGTGCCATGCGTGCCATTGACCGTTCAGATATCGTTTTGATGGTGATTAACGCTGAGGAAGGAATTCGCGAATATGATATGCGTATCGCTGGATTTGCTCACGAAGCTGGTAAAGGAATCTTGATTGTTGTCAATAAATGGGATACCCTTGAAAAAGATAACGATACAATGAAAAACTTTGAATTAGAAATTCGGACAAAGTTCAAATTCCTTGATTATGCACCAATCGTTTATGTATCTGCTAAGACAGGACAACGTCTGAATAAACTCCCAGATATGATTAAAGAAATTCATCATGCACAAAACTTACGGATTTCAAGTTCTGTTTTGAATGATGTCATTATGGATGCTGTAGCGATTAATCCAACTCCGACGGACAAAGGAAAACGTTTGAAGATTTTCTATGCAACACAAGTAGCGATTAAACCACCAACTTTTGTTGTTTTTGTCAATGAAGAAGAACTCATGCACTTCTCATATCTTCGTTTCCTTGAAAATCAAATCCGTAAAGCCTTTGTTTTTGAAGGAACACCAGTTCATTTGATTGCACGTAAACGTAAATAAAAAAATTCACTGATTTTATCAGTGTTTTTTTATGCAAAATAATTGAAAAAATTTTAAATTTGAAATATACTATTAAAAAAATTAATTTAATTGAAAGAAGATTAAATGGTATATTTTAAATACGGGAAAGCCTTCCATGACCTTAGAATTCAACATGGGTTTTCGCTTTCAGCCTTTGAAGAACTGGGGATTGCAAAGTCAACCCTCTCCAATTTTGAAAATGGTAAAAGCATGCTCTCTTTTGACCGACTTGATTTTGCACTTCAAAAAATGAATGTTTCTCCATTAGACTATAGTTTAATGATTAATAATGGCGAGCAGGATAATTATATTTCGATTTTTGATGAAATTGAGCATGCTTATTATCAAAGAAATATTAACCAACTTCAATATATATACGAAATCAATAAAGAAGGCTCAAACGAGCAAAAGTTAATCGCATTTTCTGCAAGAGGACTATACCGACGGTTGACTATTGAGGAGCTTAACGAAATAGAATTTTATCTAAGAGGAGTTCAATTTTGGGGATTTTTCGAGCTTTCTATTCTGGCAAATATAGGAGATAAGCTCGACAATTCCATAATTGATAATATCATAGAGGACCTCCGCTATGATAAAGCCTACTATGAAAATAATCTCTATTATCGTGTACTGATCTATCGTTTTTTTTTATAAAATAATTTTTAAATTTATTGATAGCGAAAAAAAAGAAAAGGCTCAAGAAATTCTGATGATTTCCAAACAATTTTTTATGCCTGGTGATGTGATGAGTCATGTCATTATAAATTTTGCTGAATCTTTTTATTGTTATTATTATACGGATAAAAAACAGGGGAAAATGCAGCTTCAGGAAACACTAAAGTTTCTAAAAAAAATAGGAGCAGAAGATTTTCGAAAAACCTTAAAGCTACAGTATGATAAAAGAATACTAAGAGAAAATCGTTCTGAAAAATGAACTTTTTATTTAAATATTTATTAAAGCAAAAATTTAATACAAATAATAATAGCACTAAAATCATAATGTACTTATAAAAAATAATTATCTAAAAAAATATAGCTAAAGTAATATTACGAAAAGATTACTCGCGAAAAAGACATATAAAAACCGTTCTTTTAAATGAACGGTTTTTATTTTATTTTTAAAGTCTATAGAATACGTGGCTTACAAGCCATTGATTTACAAAGAGTCAGAGGATAATTTAAATTTAGTTCTAAAAAAACAATATTACATTGCAAGAAAGTTTTTAATTACATTAAAAAGCTTGCTTCTGTTTTACTTGATGAAACAAAAGCGCAATGTTAAAATGAGGTCAAGACAAAAAGAGATGAGATGTTTTCTCAGTAAAAAAAGAAATTCTATTCAGTAAGAGATGAATAACTAGAAAGTGAGGTATAAAGCATGTATCGTTCTAAGCATCAAAAAGGTTATACAACCAGTCATGAAGTAAAAACAACTCGCTTTCGTACTTGGAAATCAGGGAAAAAATGGCTATATGGTGCCACCGTTTTGACTCTCACAGCTTCAACTCTACTTCCTATTGGAAACCTAGCTTTCCAACCTAAAACAGAGAAAGCGCAAGCAGCATCTGTTTCATCCGGAACACTTGTTCCAGGAAATACAAGTTATGACACAGGAGGACATACCTACTCTGGAACTGAATTTGCTAATTCTTCAAACTATGCTTTATATGGTAAAGCAGTTGTAGCAAGTAATTGGATTAATCTTGTTTCATCAACAGCTAATAGTGTTGGTTTAGGAATATTTAATGGATCAGTTTCAGCTATTTCAGCAACAACAGGTTTTACCTTGACGTCAACAATTAAAGTTGATTCAGGAAGTTCTCTGACTGATTTCACAAAATCAGGAGATGCCATCGGGGTTATTTTAACAGGGGCATCAAAGGCACAGTTAGCAGCAAATGCTCAATCTTCTCAGGCGACAAATGATGGGCTTGGAATTAGAGGTCTGCCTAACACAGTTTTCCTCGGCCGCGATCTTTATTCTAACTTATCCAACGTCTCAACCGGTTCGTTGACAGGAATTGACGGATCTGCAACTGTAAATGGTTGGACAGATGGTCCAGGAGTTGTAATGGCAATTCGCAATACGGATAGTAGTGGAACTTTACAAGCTGCTAATTATCCTTCATTAGGTAGTGCTGCTCCCTATAGTCCCGTGACCAACACTCAAAATGGGACAGCCTACACCTTTGCAACCGACACAAGCTATGCATTAGGTGTCGCCTCTCCTATTACATCGTCCGTACAAGAACCTATTAAAGTCACTTGGACTCCTGATGCAACAAATACTGCAAGCACAGGCTATACTTCAGGGACTTTAACATTTAATTTGATTGCTCAAACAACAAGTAATGGCGCATTAATTGGAGCAAGTGCTGTCAATGGAGGAACGGGTGGTTATACCTTAACAACTCATACTAATCTACAAAATTCATTAACAGTTGGTTTTGTTGGCGGGACAGGAGGGAATTATGGTAATCTTTCTGTTTCTTTAAATGGAGCAACGATTACTGGATCAAAAGGAACAGAACCTGTACCTATAAACTATCTCAATAAAGTTACAGGGCAGCCGATTCCATCTATGGCACAAAGTTCAATTACGGCAAATGTCAATGATACGATTGGTGCGGCTTTAACTGCTCCAAGTTCAACAAACCCAGATAATAATACTTATACCTACGTTGTTCCAGCAGCTCCAACAGGTTATCAAGCTAATTCTGCAACAACAACGACAGTTCTTGCGGCAAACCCAGCATCCACAACGAATACTTCAGCCACAACTGTTTCTAACTTTATTGTAGGAACAACCAACCCCAATGCCTTAAATGTAAGCTATACACCAAGTCAGCAAACTGTTTTATTCAACTGGGCGAAGGCAAGTGGAACAACCCTTGCAAATCTCCCAAATCAGATTGCTTACGGAGCAACTGGTATAACAGACGCATCAGTTGTAACTGACAACCCTTTTTCAAACACCACTTTGTTATCTAGCTATGCAACAGCTCTTTCAAATGCTGTTCCTACAGGCTACAACATTACGCAAATATCAAATGGGACAACAACAGTTTCCGGTGCTACAACGGCAGCGACCCTAGCTGCTTTTACAAGCCAAAATCCGACTGTTGGTGCTACAAGTACCCTGAATACTTATACAGTTACTTTGACTGCAGTATCACAAACCGCAACTTACACCTATGGATACACTAGTACAGCATTAAATACTCCGGCAATTCCCGCAATTTTAACTTCAACTGGAACAACAGGAGGAAGTGTTACTACACCGACAGGATATAACACTAGCCCACAAATTCCTTCAGGTTATTACATCTCAGCTATTTATGCCGGAACATCTGCATCAGGTACATTAATTAGTAGCTCAACAACTAATGGAACAAATGCCGCTTGGCCAAGTGGACAAGTCTATGCACCTACTGGTAACCAGTATTATATTCAATTGGCACCTAACACTGTAAATGTAACCTGGTTTATTTCGATTGACCCTAATCCTGATAATGATCCTCTAAATGTTGCACAAGGAGGTTTTACTCCAACTGTAGGTTCAATTTTGGGAGGTTCGACAACAACTAATTATCAGAGTCAAGTCATTGATAATATGAATTCTCTTACTGGTAATACTTTGAGTACAACAGATAATGTCACATATACTGATGGTGCAACAGGTATTAAATATATCGTTACCGGCTATCAGTATCAAGAGGGGACAACAACTACAGCCACAAATTCAGCTCCAACAACAACTTATAAAACCTTTTCTGATTTATTAGCTGCTCATCCTTATGTTTTAGCTGGGACAAAGAGTAATAGAACACAATTGGTTCATTTGTTGATGACAGTTGACCAGACTACAATTACAAGCAATTCCACTTCAGGTCAGCATGTTAATCCTGCAACAAATTATATTCCAAGTAGTGAAATTACATCAAGTACCGATATAGATGGTGCGGACGATGATGGCTTAAGTTATGCAATCAATGGCTATAACGCGATTGTAAATATCACTGGAGGACAAACAGACTATTGGGGAGATGCAACAAATTCACTGCAACTTTCAATTGGAACTTATACCGAGAATTACTATGCTCTCAATTACCTTGGTGTTCAAGCCTATACTAACTGGCTTTCTAGTCATTCTGGTGGGACAGTATCACAGTTTTTGCAAACATTAGATGCGACAAGTTTGGCAAATGATACAGTAACAAGTCAGACTACTCTAGAAGTGCAAGATGCAACAGCAATTACAACAAATAATCATCATATCATTCCACGCGCCGCTTCTTACAATCCATCTTCTGATCTAGTAGGGGCCAGTAATGCTGATGGAAGCTCAGTAGAAAATATTGGAACAAATCCAATAGTTAACGGAGATGCAATTGGTGTTCTTATCACTGATAGCTCGGGGAACATACTTTGGATAAATAATTCTGATATCACCCTACCGACAAATAAACTTCAAGAAGGAGCCTATATAGAAAATTATTATGCTTTAACTGCCCAAGGTTTAGTTGATTATACAAATTGGCAAACAACTACAGCTTCAGGTGGACATACAGTTGGCGATTTTATAAATTCTGGCCAAGCGACCACAAGCGACTATGTTAAATCAACAACAGAGTTGACAGTTACTAATTTTGTACTTCCTTTTGCAGGTGGAGCTGGTAATCAATTCCTATATTTGATGATAGGATTGGCGGCCTTTGGGGCACTTGGATTCTACTTTAGTCAACGACGTAAAGCAGAAATGGATCTTGAAGTTATTAACAAGGAGATTTTAGGAAAAAATGATAATAAACGATCAAATATTTACCTAACTTCTCGACACACTCGTCCTTACGCAAAAATATTCCATACAAAAAATCGGACTCATTTAGCACAAGCACAGCGAAAGGGGACAAACGAATGATAAAAAAATAAGAGGAAATTCTAGTTAAGAAATCCCTATTTCACATAAAATAAAAGACCGTTCCAAAAGCTTGAGTATATTTTTAACTTAATTACTCATAACTCAATCAAATAAAAATGGAGATAAACAAATGAAACTTAACTCACTTAATAAAAACTTTGCTTTGGCAAGCGTTAGCTTACTTGCTTTGAGTACTCTTGCAGGATTTAGTGGACTTGCAACTGTCAATGCGAAAACAACTAATGTAGCGGACCAAGTCTCAAATGGCGAAGTGGCTATCTATGCTCAATCAGCAGCTGGGAATCAAAATCCTACGCAAAATAACGGACTTGTAGATTCCGATGGCAATCCTGTTAATGATAGTGGGATTGCTAATAATCAAACAGGAGGACAAGCAGGAAATACTGGAAGCACCAAAAATGATGGTAGCCAACAAACAACTCTTGAAGGTTCAACTCCAAGCACAATGGCAAATGTGACTTTTTCAGCAACAAAATATGTAGGGACGGGTGTTCCGACTGGTGTGACTGATCCTTCATTTACAGATACAACTTCTGTAGCTCCAGTCACTACAGATGCATCTGGTCTTGCTGATTTCACTGGCTTGACCGATGGTTATTATCTGTTTCATCAAGTGACAACAGTCAACGGGATTACAACTGTTGGAGATTTTATCGTCCAAGTCAGCCACGAAGACAGCCAAGCGGGTATTGTTAACGTTTATCCAAAACTAGATATGTCAAGTTCAGCAGGTTTAGGAACGAGTGCGACAACAAATGCGGATGATAATTTCAATGGTCAAACACCAAATCAAATTGCTAATCCAAATGCGACGGGAAATTCTGACCAAACGCTCACAAATACGGACAACAATGCCGGAAATGAAAATCTGGCTAATGGAACATGGACAAATGGGTCTGATAATCAAAATACGACAACTGCGGCAGCTGGAAATACTGTGAATTGGAATGTGAATACAGTTTTTGATTCTTCACAAACAAACAACGGAAACGGGACTACAGGAGTCACAGGTACATATATTGTTACCGACCAATTGCCTAATAATCTGGTAAACAGCTCAACAGTAACAGTAAGTACGGTGATTGTAAATGTTACAAATGGAAGTGGAACAAAAGTGGGTACCTTGACTCCGACAACTGACTATACAATCACAAACGATGGCAATGGAAAAATCGTGGTTACTTTGACAACGGTTGGTCAACAACACGTAGCAAACTTGCTTGGCAACGCAGATGGTGCTTTAAATATTATCATTCCATCAACGGTTAAAAGCGCAATTGGTAGTGCGACAGATTCAGCCACTACGACAATCACTAACGCTTATGGAGCAGATCTTTCAACGACGACAGCAGTTAAATCAACACTTAATGTGGGTGGTCTTGAAATGACTAAAACAGATGCTTCAACTAATGCAGCTTTGGCAGGAGCAACTTTTACTGTTGTACGTGCTGATAATAAAGAGGATGCCCAAGATTTTGTTGAAGCGAATGCAGCTTATTTTAATAACTCAGCCTCAGGTGGAACAGTAACAAATCTAACTTCAAGTAAAGCGGCTTTTGTCACTGGGGATACTTCAGGAAATGCAAATACAAGTGCAACTGCAACTGCACCAGTCACATTCACTACGGGTAAAGATGGGATTGCAACCTTTAACGGCTTGAACTTGGTTGATAATAACACGGATGGCAATAACACAACGAATTACTATCTTGTCGAAGTTGCCGCTCCAACAGGTTATCAACTTCCTAGTGTTACTACAGCAGCTAACCTGACTGGTGCCGTCACCGCAAGCACAGCACCAGCTGCTACTGATACTACAATTACCAATAATAAACCATTTGCATTACCATTTACAGGTGGACAAGGTTTAGCGGGAATCATTGCTATTGCAACTGTTTCAGGGGTGATTGCTTTTGCTATTAAACGTCGTAAAGATAACGAAGAAGAAGTTGTGAAATAAAAATCTTTATCTTTAATGGAAGTGGTAAACTAGCCAAATTGATATTGTAGATTAGGAGGGGATGATGGCAAAGAAAAAATCAAAAACCTCCCGTAAAAAGGGCTTCAGTTTCCGAAATTTACTGAGTATTATTCTTGGGATAATTGCTATTGGATTGTTGTTCTACCCGATTATTGTTAACTATTTGGCAGGACAGCAAAATATCAAATCCGTTCAGAAATACGATGAAAATCTTTCAAATATAGGAAGTGCTAAAGTAAAGGAATTGCTTAGTCAAGCACAGCTTTATAACGCGCAACTTTACAATGAATATATCTATGATGCAAGTCAGCATATTGCTTGGAATAAGCCAATTCCTAACTATAACAATGTCTTAAAAATTGATACTACGGGAATGATGGGTTTCATCACGATTCCTCAGATTAAAGTCAGTGATATTCCAATCTATCATGGAGATTCTGAAAAAATTTTGGGACTGGGGGTTGGACATGTGCCTCAATCCTCTTTGCCAATTGGAGGAATCAATAGTCATGCTGTCTTACCTGCTCATTCTGGGCGAGTGAATGATACTTTATTTACTAATCTAGATAAACTCAAAAATGGTGATATCTTTTATCTTCATGTTTTGAATCTCACTCTAAAATACAAGATTAATGATATTCGCATCGTTGCTCCCAATCAAGTTTCATCTTTGAGTATTGAAAAAGGACGAGATTTGGTGACTTTAGTCACTTGTTATCCAACAGGTATTAATAACAAAAGATTACTAGTTACTGGTGAAAGAACAGCATTATCAAAGGTTACGCCACAAGAAGATATTCAACGCAATCAGTTTGGTTATAATTTTTGGGTGATGTTTGGGTCTGCTTTCTTAATGTTTCTTGGATTAGTCTATCTTTTATGGTTACTTTTTGGGAGAAAGCGGAACTTATATCATGTTGCTGCTAGAAAAATTGAAAAACCTGTTCTTTCTGATGGACAATTGGTAGGAGATTTTGGTGAAGGTTTTTATTTAACTGATTCTAAGAAACTAGTGTTTCAGTGGTTAGATGAATTTGCTCAAAAAGAAAAGCTGAACTCAGAAGAGCTTTTCTTAAATGTTTATCGATTAAAAAGAATTAAAAAGTTGTCCCGCTGGATATTTAAAGATAAAACGGAAAACTGGCAAAATTATATTAATGAGAAACAAGGTTATGGGGATGAAAAACATGCGCTTGTCGTAGGGCCTGCTCTTACTAGTGATAAGAAAATAATGCAGTATGTTTTGAAAACAGAAGAAGCATTGGGATATATAAAGTATATTAAATGCTTGAATATTAATAAATTAAAGAAAGGGGGAGGAATAATTGACAAAAAGTAGCAAGTTAATGGGGTTCTTAATAGTCACTTTGCTTTTGTTTTTGGGACTTGTCAGTCAAAAAGCTTTTGCTGATAGTCGCTTAATTATTGTAAAATATGGGCTAAGCCCTGGAGCGACAGGTTTTAGCGAGAATCAGACGACAAATGATGGACTACAGATTAATAACCTCCCCTTGGATAATTTAGGAAACGAACTGTCAGTTCTTTCTGGAATTCATTATTTAGTTTATGAAATTTCACCTACTGGGGATGGTTCAGAACTTAAGGCAACAAATCCACCGCCATCAAGTTATACAGTTTTAAAAGAGGTTGCTGATTTGGCGACTGACTCTAATGGAGTAGCTAGTTTATCTGTGTCTGATGGTTATTATTTGATTGAAGAACAAACTAACCCTCAGAAAGGTTTGCTGAAAGCAGCTTTACCTTTGGTAATCAAGGCTCCAGTTTCAGGATTAAATGAGGTTTATATTTATCCTAAATCTAATGTTGATAAGGAAAAAACCGGACCTCCAAACAAACCTAAGCCTGCTCCTAAACCAATTGAAGTTCCTAAAGCTCCTAAAAGTAAGGATGATTCATCAAAAAAAGTTTTTGGATTATTACCAAAAACTGGTGTAGCTAGTTCTCTTTTATTAACTTCTTATGGTTTTGTCTTATTTCTGATTATTATCTGCTTAAAAAAACGCAGAAAAAAAGAAGAAGAAGTTAAATAAAATGATTAAATTTAGCTAAATAAATAAGGTTGGACAATTAAATGTTCAACCTTATTTATTTATATAGGAGTTTTTTAATAGCCAAGAATGATTTTGGCAATGATTGGAGCAAATATCACATACATAATACCAGTCACTCCGATACTAAGAGCTGCCATTGCACCTTGGGTTTTTCCAAGTTCAATCGCTGTTCCGGTTCCGACAGCATGTCCAGTTCCTCCGAGGGCAATCCCTTGAGCAACTGGGTCAGTAATTCTAAAGAGTTTTAAGAGAGGGCCGCCCAGCACGCTTGTGAGGATTCCTGTAGCAACAACGACAACAACGGTAATTTGTTCAACACCATGCATTTTATCTGAAATTCCCATAGCCATTGCAGTGGTTACTGATTTAGGGAAAATTGAAAGAGAAGCGAGTTTACTAAGGCTGAAAAACTTAGCACAAAGGGCGGTAAAAATACAGTTGACTAGAGCCGCAATAGCAATTGAGCTAACAATTGAGCGCGCGTGATGTTTCATCAAGTGGAAAGTTTTATAGAGAGGAATTCCAAGAGCAACGGTACTAGGTCCAATAAGGTCATTGATAATTGAACCCCCGATATAATAGTTTTTATAAGGGATATGAGCTAGTGAGAGAATTAGGATTATTACGACAGTCGCAAAAAGAAGTGGGTTTGTCCAAGGCTTACGAAAGTTTTCATTAATTCGTACTCCAATCATAAAGACAAGAACGGTAAGGACAAAGCCAAAGAGAGGGTCGGTAGTGATAATATTCATGATTTTATATGCTCCAAATTATTGGTCTTCAGTGGAAGAAGTGACGGTAGTATCTGGTTTTAAAGCGACATAATCGCCTTCAAATTTAACTTTAATCCATTCAACTAATTTTCCTAAGATGAGCATATTTATAATGAGTGCTCCAACAACAATCAAGAGGATTTGTGCCCAAAAGTGGCTAATCAAATTCCATTTGGCCATAATTCCAACACCGGCTGGCAAAAACAAAATGGTCATATTATTGATAAGAAAGCTGCCGGCTTCATCAACATGACGAAATTCAAGAATTTTGAATTGTAATGCGAGGAAAAGTAGTATCATTCCTAGAATAGAGCCTGGAACTGGTAAACGAAAGACGTTTGAAATGACATTTCCAATAAAAGAAAAGCCAAAAATGATTAATAATTGCAGGTAAATTTTCATATTTGTTAACTCCCTAAGTTAATTACGGATAATTTTTACAACAATTTTTATTGTACTCTTCGAGATAGGCTTTTTCAAGGATAAACTGGCTTTAGACTAATGAAAATGGCTTAATAAAAAATTTAAAATGTGTGCTTGACTTTTACTTGAAACGTGTTATAATAAATATAAATAAACTATTAGAAAGGAGCGTTCGTAAGGGCGCTCCTTCTCTTGTGTTTTTAAAATAGAAGTTGACTTAACTTTGTATTTTATGAAAGGAGAATTGCCTATGAATGATGTTGTTAAAATTGTAGAAGATTTCATTAGACCTCATATTCCTCAACCTTTTGAACTGTTTGCAGTTGAATGGGAAAAATTTGGTGGAGATATGATGCTTTCAATTCTGGTGGATAAAGAAGGCGGAATCGAAATTGATGAGACGGCTGAGTTGAGTGAAATCATTTCACCTTTGCTTGATACCATTAGTCCAGACCCGTTTCCAACAGAAGGTTATCTACTAGAGGTTGCAAGTCCAGGAGCTGAACGTCCTTTGCGTAAAGCTGAGCATTTTGCGGGTGCAGTTGGTGAGTATATTTTCGTTAAACTTTATCAAAAAATCAATAATGAAAAAGAAATTACTGGTGATTTGGTAAGCTTTGATGGAGAAACTTTAGTGGTAGATGTCTTGGATAAGACCCGTCATAAAAATATTGAAATTCCTTTATCTGCTGTTGCAAAAGCACAAACGATGGTTAAATTTTAAAGATATGACAGGATTTATTGATTTTTCTAAAGAGAGTCAATAATTAGAAGCTGAGTTCGATTTCCTTGAGTTAGGCGAAAATGTAAAACTTCCTTGATTCAAGGTAGTCGAACTTAGCTTATATTAAAAATGAAATTTTCTTATAAAAAGAAAGAGAGAAAAAAATGAGCAAAGAAATGCTGAACGCCTTTGCAATGTTAGAAGAGCAAAAAGGAATCAAATCTGAGATTGTTATTGAAGCGATTGAGCAAGCTATCACAGCAGCTTACAAGCGTCAATATGGTCAAGCACAAAATGTTAAAGTTATCTTTGATGAAAAGAAAGGAAACTTCAATGTTTACTCGACTCGTGAAGTCGTGGATGAAGTTTTCGACAGTCGTCTTGAAATTTCACTTGAGGATGCGCATGAATTAAATCCTCACTATGAAATTGGCGACAAAATTATGTTTGAAGAAAAACCAAAAGATTTTGCTCGTACTGCTGCTGGAGCTGCTAAACAAGTTATCATGCAAAAAATGCGTGAAGAAGAACGCACAATTATTTATAACGAATATAGCCGTTACAAAGATGAAATCATCCAAGGAACTGTTGAAAAAGTTGATGCTCGTGCCGTTTATGTAAATCTTGGCCGTGTTGATGCTCTTTTGACTAAGAAAGACCAAATTCCACAAGAAAACTTCCATGTGGGAGACCGTGTAAAAGTTTATGTTACTGATGTTGTCTTGACTCCAAAAGGAACTCGTGTCTTCATTTCACGTACTGCGCCTGATATGCTCAAACGTATGTTTGAAAAAGAAATTCCTGAAGTTTTTGATGGAACTGTTGAAATCAAATCAATTGCTCGTGATGCTGGAGACCGTGCTAAAGTCATCGTTCAAAGTCATGATGAAAATGTTGATGCAATTGGTACAATGGTTGGGGCTAAAGGTTCACGTATCCAAGGAATCATTCGCGAACTTGCGGGTGAAAAAATGGATATCATTGAATGGTCAGAAGATAAAGCGACACTTGTTGCCAATGCTTTAAAACCTGCTCGTATTGAACAAGTTTTGATTACTGCTGATGGTTCAAGTTTAGCAGTTGTTGCGCGCGACCAATTGTCACTTGCCATTGGTAAACGTGGTCAAAATGTTCGTCTTGCTGCACACGTTACAAACAGTAAAATTGATATTAAAGCGGCTGATGAATTCAATATGGATGATTATGAATTCGTGGGTGAAGATGGGGAAGAAATTCCAACAACTGAACTTGACGAAACTCTTGTAGTTGAAGAAGTTGTTGAAACACCTGAAGTTAGCGAAAGTGAAGAATAAATTTTAAAAGCTTGAAAATTTACTGACAGAAAATAATATTTTAGAAAAAGCATAAAGGTGCTGAAAATTTCTTTTTTATAGGTCCGTCAGTAAAATGGCTGATATTCTAGTGGTCAAGAAATTGGCTGTCAGTCATTTTTCAACAGAAATTTTGAGGATTTTCGATGAAACAGAAAAAAACTCCAATGAGAAAATCTTTAGTCTCGAATGAACAATTTCCCAAAAAGGATTTGTTACGGATTGCTTATAATAAAGAGGGAGAAATTTCAATTGACCCTTCTGGTAAAGCACATGGACGCGGAGCTTATATTGCTATTTTGAATAAAGAAGCAAGAGAAGCTAAGAAAAAACGTGTTTTTGACCGAGCTTTTCAAACTAAAATTGCTGATGAGTTCTATGATGAGTTAATCACTTATGTTGAACACCTTGTTGCTCGACGAGAACTTGAATCTGCAACCTATTCCGCTGATTTAGCGCCGGACTACGACTAAAGATGGATAAAAAACAACAAATTTCAAATTTACTAGGAATTGCAAAACGAGCTGGAAAAATTATTAGTGGTGAAGAATTGGTGATTAAATCAATTCAAAGCAGTAAAGCTACATTAGTTTTTCTTGCCAATGATGCCGCAGCAAATTTGAGTAAAAGAATTACTGATAAATCAAATTATTATGAGATTGCTGTCTCAACACTCTTTACAGAAATAGAATTATCGCACGCCATAGGACAAAATCGCAAGGTTATTGCACTTGTGGACGATGGATTTGCAAAGAAAATGGAGAGCCTCATGAACAATTGATGATATAAGGAGGACAAAGATTGTCTGATAAAAAACGTATAAACCAAATTGCTAAGGAAACTGGATTAACAAATGCTGAACTTGTCTCGGCAGCACAAACTCTCGGTTTTGAAGTGAAATCACATTCAAGTTCTGTAACAGCAGAACAAGCAGAAAAAATCATTCAAAGTGCAAAAACAGGCACTGACCAAACTGCTAAAGTTGCTGAAAAACCTGTTAAAAAAAGTCAACCAAAAGCTGCTGAGTCAGCAAAGAAAAACAAGGAAGACCATCCACGCACATTTGCTGGAAAGGCAGTTGTTGAGGACCCAGCAATTTTAGCAAGAATTAAAGCTAAAGAAGAAGCTGAAAAAGCAGCAAAAGTAGAAGTTGCATCAACTGAACATCCTGTTGTTACAGAAAAACCTAAAGCTAGTGAACCAGTTAAAAAAGCTGAACCAAAAGTTGAAGCTAAATCTGAGCCAAAAGTTGAAAAAGTAGAAACAAAAGATAACACAGCAACGTCAAAAGCTGAAGTAAAACCAGAAAATGTTGCTGATAAAAAAGAACCAGTTGTTACTGAAGAAAAGAAAAAATCATTGACTCAAAAACCAAGAATTCAAATCAAAGTTATTAAACGTGCCGAAGATATCAAAAAAGAACAAGCGGCAGCTCGTCCTGAAAAGAAAAAATTCGACAAAAATCGTAATGACCGAAATAATCGTAATGATAATCGCCGTCCTAACCAAAATGGGAATGGTCAAGGTGGAAACCATTATGATAAGAACCGTTCATCTGGTCAAGGACAAAATCAAGGTCAAAAACGTGACAAATTCGCTTCATCAGGTAGTGCACCAGCAACAGATTCGTTTACACCAGCTACTTCTGGTAAAACAAACCGTCGTGACCGTGACCGTAAAAAATCTGATAATAACCGCGATAATACAAAAGATGGTAACCGTAAAGGTGGTCCACTTCGCGTAAATGATAATCGTAATCAAGTTCGTAATGCGCGTAACTCAAACTGGAATCAAAAAGGTGGTCGTGGTCGTCACCAAAACAACCAATCTTCAAGTGTTCCAGCAACTCAACGTAAATTCCATGAATTACCAGAAAGTCTTGAATATGAAGTAGGAATGAATGTTCAAGATATTGCTAAATCAATCAAACGCGAACCAGCTGAAATTATCAAAAAACTCTTCATGATGGGAACAATGGTCAATCAAAACCAATCACTTGATGAAGATACAATTGAGTTGATTCTCATGGATTATGGTGTAACACCAGTCAAAAAAGTTGAAGAAGATAAATCAGATATTGAACGTTTGTTTGTTGAAGATGGTTATCTTAAAGAAGAAAACATGGTTGAACGCCCAGCTGTTGTTACAATTATGGGACACGTTGACCATGGTAAAACAACTTTGCTTGACCGTTTCCGTGAATCTCGTGTGACTGAGGGTGAAGCAGGTGGTATCACTCAACATATTGGGGCTTACCAAATCAAAGCAAATGGTAAGAAAATTACTTTCCTTGATACACCAGGTCACGAAGCCTTCACTTCTATGCGTGCTCGTGGTGCTTCTGTCACAGATATTACAATCCTTGTAGTTGCTGCTGATGATGGTGTAATGCCACAAACAATTGAAGCAATCAATCACTCTAAAGCTGCTGGTGTGCCAATTATTGTTGCAATCAACAAAATTGACAAACCAGGTGCCAATCCACAACGTGTAACACAAGAATTGACTGAACATGGTGTGTTCCCAGTCGCTTGGGATCCAGAAAATGGTTCAGAATTCGTTGAAATTTCGGCTAAATTTAACCAAAATCTTGATGAATTGTTAGATACAGTTCTTCTGGTGGCAGAAGTGCAAGAACTTAAGGCTGACCCAACTGTTCGTGCCATTGGTACTGTTGTTGAAGCCCGTCTTGACCAAGGTAAAGGGGCAATTGCAACTCTCTTGGTACAACAAGGAACACTTCATGTTCAAGATCCAATTGTTGTCGGGAACACATATGGTCGTGTTCGTACAATGACAAATGACCTCGGACGTCGTATTAAAGAAGCTGGTCCGTCAACTCCAATTGAATTAACTGGTCTTTCTGACGTACCACAAGCTGGTGATCACTTCGCAGTATTTGAAGATGAAAAAGCAGCTCGTGCGGCTGGGGAAGAACGTGCTAAACGTGCTCAATTGATCAAACGTCAAAATACACGCCGTGTTAACTTGGACAATCTCTTTGATACTCTTAAAGAAGGTCAAACTAAATCTGTTAACATTATCATCAAAGCGGATGTTCAAGGTTCTGCAGAAGCGCTTGCTGCTTCACTTCAAAAAATTGAAGTTGAAGGTGTGAAAGTAGATATCGTCCATTCAGCTGTTGGGGCAATTTCAGAGTCTGATATTTCACTTGCAGCAGCATCAAATGCGATTATCATTGGTTTCAATGTTCGTCCAACTGGTCTTGCACGTGAACAAGCGGCTCAAGAAGAAGTTGATATTCGTTTGCACAGCATCATTTATAAAGTAATTGAAGAAGTTGAAACAGCAATGCGTGGAATGCTTGATCCTGAGTTCAAAGAAGAAATCATTGGTGAAGCAATTGTTCGCGAAACATTCAACGTTTCTAAAGTTGGTACAATTGCCGGATTTATGGTTATTCGTGGTAAAGTTGCCCGTGATGCTTCTGTCCGTGTCATTCGTGAAGGTGTCGTGATTCATGATGGAGCTATTGCCAGTCTTAAACATTTCAAAGATGACGTTAAAGAAGTCGGAAATGCTCAAGAAGGTGGTTTGATGGTTGAAGACTTCAACGATGTTGAAATTGACGATACATTTGAAGTTTACAAAATGGTTGAAATCGAACGTAAATAATAAGGTGTGAGCTCGACTGTCCAGAAGTTATGATAATTGCTACTTCGACTAACTGGTTTAGCAGTTTAGCGAGAAGGGACAGCGTAGATAGAGAAATATGGTTATACGCGTAGCGTAGGTTCCACTTTGTCTATTTTCACGGACTTCTAAGAGGGTGAACTCAGTTAAATAAAAGGTGAGGGCGACTGGTTAAAAATGATGAATTTTATTTAAGTTTATTGTTTCTGGGAGCTTTTACTCATTTTAAATGGAGGTGTGGAAAAGTGATTTAAAAATCATTTATCTACATTTTAAACGAAAAAATAGGAGGAGAAAATGGGAAATTCTTTTCGTAGCGACCGTGTCGCTGTAGAAATTCAACGCGAAATCAATGATATTTTACGAAATAAAGTACGTGATCCACGTGTTCAAGATGTAAATATCACTGATGTTCAATTGACTGGTGATTTGAGTCAAGCGACTGTTTATTATAGCCTCTTGTCAAATCTTGCCTCTGATAATGAAAAAGCCGCAACTGCTTTGAAAAAAGCAACCGGACTTTTCAAAAGTGAATTGGCAAAACGCATGACCATTTTCAAAATTCCAGATTTAACTTTTGCAAAAGATGAATCTGTTGAATATGGTTCAAAAATTGATGAGCTTCTTCGTGGGCTTAACAATAAATCAGAATATTAATTAAAAAAGTTACTGACGAAAAAATTGAGTGTATTCTTTAGGTTGAATACATTCTGACAGTTCTGTCAGTAACTTTTTTTGTCATAAAAATACTGACAGAATTGTTCTAGATAAATTTTGTGATATAATAGACATTGTGAAATGAAAGCGAATAAAATCTGCTCATTTGGAGGAAATTATGAAAGAACCATTGTTTTTGAACTCAGTTTTGCAAGAAAAAATCTGGGGCGGCGACCATTTGAAAGAGTTTGGCTATGATTTGCCATCAGACAAAGTTGGTGAATATTGGGCTATTTCTGCTCATCCACATGGTGTGTCAACAATTGCTAATGGCGAATTTAAAGGTCAAAAACTTGACCAATTATACGCAAGTCACCGCGAATTGTTTGGTGATAGTAAAAAAGAAGTTTTTCCCTTACTAACTAAAATTTTAGATGCCAATGACTGGCTTTCTGTGCAAGTTCATCCAGATGATGAATATGGACAAAAACATGAAGGTGAACTTGGAAAAACTGAATGTTGGTACATTATTTCAGCTGAACCAGGCGCTGAGATTATCTATGGACATAATGCTAAATCACGTGAAGAATTAGCAGAAATGATTAAATCTGGTGATTGGGATCATTTGTTACGTAAGGTAAAAGTGAAAACAGGGGATTTCTTCCATGTTCCGTCAGGAACAATGCACGCAATCGGTGCTGGAATTGTTATTCTTGAAACACAACAATCTTCTGATACAACTTACCGTGTTTATGATTTCGACCGTAAAGATGACCAAGGAAATCTACGTGAATTACATATTCAACAATCAATTGATGTATTGAATATTCCGGGCGACAAAGTTCCTGAAAATCAAGTTAAAACTGAAAAATTTGCTGATGCAGAAATTACAACTCTTGTGAAATCAGATTTCTTTGATGTTTATAAATGGCAAATTCATGGTGACCATGAATTTACCAAAGTTGCTGATTACACTTTAGTTTCTGTACTTGATGGTCAAGGAAAATTAACAGTTGATGGAAATGAATATCCAGTTGAAAAAGGAGCTCATTTCATCTTACCAAGCAACATTGAAAAATGGAATTTGTCTGGTCAATTAGAAATTATTGCCAGCAATCCTGCCTAATGAATTCAAAAGTTACTGATGAAAACTTTAAATTTTCTGTCAGTAACTTTTTTTGTTGAAATTATTTCTGTCAGTAGTTTGGGAAGGCAAATTTTACTGACAGAAACTAATATTTTTTATAAAAATTGAGCAATGATGACGTTTTCTAAAAATTATTACTTGCAAATCATTCTAAAAAATAATATAATTTGATACAGAAAACCATTTGCAATATAAAAACAAATTGAGTTCATCTTGCGAGAAAGAAAAAATAGAATAATAAATCAGGGGGTAAGTTGATGATGTTTTTTTGCATCAGTTTATCCCCTATCTAAATGTAATAATAGAATTTCATAAGGGGGTTTTATTGATTTCAATTTCTTTTTTTTCGTAATGTCTAAAGTCGGACTCACATCTAAATAATGAAGAGGATGACAGATGAAAACAGATTTTGATAAGGTGAATGAATGGCTGATTCAACTCTTTCATGATTTTATGATATTAGAGGAGCAATTTTTAAAGGACTCAGCTTATTCAGATGTAACAGTAAAAGAATTACAAATTTTGACACTGGTTCATACGCTAGGAACTTGTCGTGCGACAGATATTGCCAAAAATCAAAAATTGGCCTTGTCAACAATTACAATTACCCTCAATCGATTAGAAGATAAGGGATATATTGAACGCAAGCGTTCTACAGCGGACAGACGAGTGACTCACATTATACTGACATCGAAGGGTGATGAGCTTTGTGCAACTCACCGTGAATTTTTCCATACGATTACAGATAATCTATTTGATAGCGTTTATGGAACTACTGAAAATAAATTGGCTGGTGAACTTGCAACCTTACACGATTCTTTGGAGAATATGAAATAATGACTTTTGCGAAAATTACGCAAGTGGCACACTATGTGCCTGAAAATGTGGTATCTAATGATGACTTGTCCAAAATAATGGATACTAATGATGAATGGATTTACAGTCGGACAGGGATTAAAAATCGCCATATTTCAACTGGAGAGAACACCTCAGACTTAGCAGCTAAAGTTGCTAAGCAGTTGATTAGCGATTCAAATTTAAGCCCAGAAACGATTGACTTCATCATTGTTGCTACAGTAACTCCGGACTCATTGATGCCTTCAACCGCGGCACGGGTTCAAGCTCAAGTAGGAGCAGTTAATGCTTTTGCTTACGATTTGACTGCGGCTTGTTCAGGCTTTGTCTTTGCTCTATCAACAGCGGAAAAATTAATTTCCTCAGGAGCATATCAACGAGGGCTTGTCATTGGCGCAGAAGTCTTTTCAAAAGTAATTGATTGGTCAGACCGATCAACTGCTGTTCTTTTCGGAGATGGAGCTGCTGGTGTGCTTATTGAAGCTGGCGCGAGTCAACCTCTGATTATTGCTGAAAAAATGCAAACAGATGGAAGTCGTGGGAACAGTTTACTTTCTAGTTATGCTGACATCCAAACTCCATTTGCCTCTGTTTCATACGAAAGTTCAAACTTGAGTATGGAAGGGCGAGCAATTTTTGATTTTGCCGTACGTGATGTTCCTAAAAATATCCAGGCAACTTTAGAAAAAGCTAATTTGTCTGCTGAAGAAGTAGATTATTATCTCCTTCATCAAGCGAATTCAAGAATCCTTGATAAAATGGCTAAAAAGCTTGGTGTGACGCGCCAAAAGTTCCTTCAAAATATGCAAGAATATGGTAACACATCGGCAGCAAGTATCCCTATATTGTTGTCAGAATCCGTAAAAAATGGTATATTTAGTTTGGACGGTCAAACAAAAGTCGTCTTGACAGGATTTGGCGGTGGCCTCACTTGGGGTACAGCAATTATTAATTTATAAGAGCTTCAAAGTTTAGCAAGTTTTTCTTAAGTTGTCTATATAAGAAAACATTATCAGCTAACTTTGACTCACAAGAAGATTTTAAAAAATCTTCACTAACTAATGGTTATAAACCGCTTTGCGGATATAATATAAATATTTTCACTCAATTAAAGGAGAAAAAATTATGGCAGTATTTGAAAAAGTACAAGATATTATCGTTGACGAACTCGGTAAAGAAAAAGAAGAAGTAACACTCGAAACTTCATTTGAAGAGCTCGACGCTGATTCACTTGACCTTTTCCAAATCATCAATGACATCGAAGACGAATTCGACGTTGAAGTTGATACAGAAGCAGATATGAAAACAGTTGCTGACCTCGTTAAATACGTAGAAAACAACAAATAATTCGGGATGGGGGTGAAGCGAGCAAAGGAGTTGATTCTTTTGCGAATTTCGCCCCTTCTTTTCGTTGGACTAGTTCTATTTTCAAAATAGAATTCTAGTATAGGGGGCTCAGTAATGATATACTGAGCTTGTCCTATAATTTTCATATTGAAGAATGTCATTTTTTTTAAGATAAAAAACATTTTACAATACTAATAATTAACTTTATAAAAGAAAATACGAGGAATTCTAATTGACTGATTTTGAATCATTGATTCAAAAGGTTGATTACTATATATTATGACTAAAACAGCATTTTTATTCTCAGGTCAAGGGACACAAAAGCTTGGAATGGCACGTGACTTATATGACCAATATGAAACAGTTAAAGCAACTTTTGATGAAGCAAGTCAAGCTTTAGGATATGATTTGCGAGCTTTGATTGATAATGATGAAGAAAAACTAAATGAAACAAAGTACACTCAACCTGCAATTTTAACAACCTCTGTTGCTATTTTACGTTTGTTAAGTGAGAATGGGATTAAACCTGACCTTGTTGCTGGTCTTAGTCTTGGTGAATATTCTGCCTTGGTAGCATCAGGAATCATTGATTTTCAAGAAGCAGTTAAGCTTGTAGCTAAACGTGGTCAATATATGACAGAAGCTGCACCGACTGGTTCTGGTAAAATGGTCGCTGTAATGAACACAGACCCAGCCTTGATTGAAGAAATTTGCCAGAAAGCGGCCGAATTTAAAGGCGGTATTGTGAGTCCAGCAAATTATAACACGCCCGCACAAATTGTTATTGGTGGTGAAGTTGAGGCGGTTGATTATGCTGTTGAGTTGCTAAAAGAAGCCGGAGTTCGTAAACTTATTGAATTAAAAGTTTCAGGACCTTTCCATACAGCAATTTTAAAACCAGCATCTGAAAAATTGGCTTTGGAGCTTGATAAAATTGATTTTAGACCTTTTGAATTACCATTAATCTCAAATACGAGTGCTAAAGTAATGGAAAATGATGAAGTCAAAGGACTTTTGAAGCGTCAAGTCATGGAACCAGTTCGTTTTTATGAATCGGTTGAAACAATGCAAAAACTAGGGGCGACTCGCTTTATTGAAGTTGGTCCTGGGAGAGTACTTTCAGGTTTCATTAAAAAAATTGATAAAAATGCAGAAATTGCTAATGTTGAAAATTTAGCTTCATTTGAAGCTTTGATTAATCAGTAAAATTGAAGAAAGGAATTGAGTTTATCCTTTTGAAATCTTAGTACTAAAGTGCTAAAACTTCTTAGGCGGGCTCATATCTTAAATAATGGAAATTAAAAATAAAAATGTCTTTGTGACTGGTTCAACACGTGGAATTGGTAAAGCAATTGCGCTTCAATTTGCTAAAGCGGGTTCTAATCTAATTATTAATGGTCGTTCAGCAATTTCAGAAGAATTATTAGCTGAATTTACAGCCTATGGTGTTAAAGCAGTTGGTATTTCTGGTGATATTTCAAAATCAGAAGATGCAAAACGAATGGTTGCAGAAGCGATTGAAACTCTTGGTTCAGTAGATATTTTGGTAAACAATGCAGGGATTACTCGTGATGGTTTATCTTTGAAAATGTCAGAAGAAGATTTTGAGTCTGTTCTTAAAATCAACTTGACTGGGGCTTTCAATATGACACAGGCTGTATTGAAACCGATGACCAGAGCTCGTTCTGGAGCAATTATTAATATCTCATCAGTTGTTGGACTTATGGGAAATGCTGGGCAAGCAAATTATGCCGCTTCAAAAGCAGGACTTATTGGTTTGACAAAATCAATTGCTAGAGAAGTTGCGGCACGAAATGTTCGTGTCAATGCTGTGGCTCCAGGATTTATTGAATCAGATATGACTGAAGTTCTTTCTGATAAAGTTAAAGATGCAATGAAGGGGCAAATTCCAATGAAACGTTTTGGAATGCCTGAAGAAATTGCAACAGCAACTCAATTCTTGGCTGAACAAGAATATATGACTGGACAAGTACTTACCATTGATGGTGGAGTTTCAATGTAAATTATTCATTGATAAATTTTAAAATTAAGAGGATAAAAATATGACAAATAGAGTTGTTATCACTGGTTATGGTGTAGTTAGTGCAATTGGAAATAGCCCAGAAGAATTTTGGAACAATCTTAAAGCTGGTAAAACTGGAATTGGTCCAATCACTCACTTTGATGCTGAAGCAACAGGGATTTCTGTTGCAGCAGAAGTAAAAGAATTTCCATTTGATAAATATTTCCAGAAAAAAGATGCACGACGCATGGATACTTTCTCACTTTATGCGGTTTATGCAGCACTTGATGCAATGGAAATGTCTGGTATTACAGAAGAAAATACTAATTTTGACCGTTTGGGCTGTATCATGGCTTCTGGGATTGGTGGACTTGAACAATCACAAAAAAATTCACAAGCCATTGTCGCTAAAGGCCCTCGTAAAGGGGTAGCACCACTCTACGTTCCACTTGCTATTGCTAATATGGCAACTGGTAACGTTGCTTTACGTACAGGTGCTCGTGGGGTTTCGCGTGCTGAAGTAACGGCTTGTGCGGCTGGTGCTAATTCAATTGGTTCAGCTTTCCGTGAAATCAAACATGGTTATGCTGATGCAATGATTGCTGGTGGTGCTGAAGCGGCTATTTGTGAACTTGGAATTGCAGGTTTTGCTAATTTGACTGCTTTGACTAAAGAAACTGACCCTGAAAAAGCATGTATTCCATTCGATAAAAATCGTTCAGGATTTGTAATGGGCGAAGGTTCTGGTGTATTGATTTTGGAAAGCCTTGAACATGCACAAGCTCGTGGCGCTAATATCTTGGCTGAGATTGTTGGATACGGAAATACAAATGATGCTTTCCATATGACAACTCCTTCAGGAGTGGGTGCTGAAAATGCGATTAAATTGGCTTTGGAAGAAGCTGGTGCAAGTCCAGCTGATGTTGATTACGTTAATGCACACGGAACTTCAACACATGCCAATGAAGAAACTGAAAGCAAAGCAATTCACAATGTAATTGGCGATAAAGCTTATGTTTCATCTACAAAAGCATTGCACGGTCATGCACTTGGTGCAACAGGTGCAATTGAGGCAGTGGCAACTGTTCAAGCACTTTTGAATCAATATGCACCAGTAAATGCTGGAACAACTGAACTTGATGAAGGAATGACAATTAATGTTGTTCTTGGTGAAGGTAAACCTGCTGATATTAATCTTGCATTGTCGCAAGACTTTGGTTTCGGTGGACACAATGCTGTATTGGCATTCAAGAAATGGACTGGAGAGTAAATAAAAATGAACATTTCAGAAGTAAAAGATTTGATGAACCAATTCAATGGTTCTACTTTACGTGAATTTTCTTGGAAAAATGCTGATGGTGAATTATCATTTTCTAAAAATGAAGGTCAAGCCCTTGTTGGAGCTCAAAGTGCTGCACCTACTGCACCTGCATTTACAGCTCAACAAGTAACGCCAGTTGCAGAAAGTACAGAAGTGCCCGTGGCAAGTGAAGCGGCTGTTGAAGCTGAGGGTGAAGCAGTTACTTCTCCGTTAGTGGGTGTGGCCTATCTTAAACCTTCACCAGATAAGGCTGAATTTGCCAAAGTTGGTGATTCAGTTAAAAAAGGTCAAACTTTGCTTATTATTGAAGCAATGAAAGTAATGAATGAAATTCCTGCACCAAAAGATGGAGTTATCACGGAAATTATGGTTTCTGGAGAAGATGTCGTTGAATTTGGTCAAGATTTGATGAGAATCAAATAAAAAAATTACTGACAAAGCTCTGTCAGCTTATCTTTGATGTAAAAGTTACTGACAGCTCTGGTTTAGGTGCCAGAGAATTTACTGACAAGTTCTGTCAGTGAATCTCTAAAAGAAAAGTGAGAATAAATGACTGAAGTAAACATTAATGTAACTGAAATTATGGAGGCTTTGCCTCATCGTTATCCATTTCTATTAGTCGATCGTGTGATTGATATTGCTGAGGATGAAATTACAGCAATTAAAAATGTGACGATTAATGAAGAATTTTTCCAAGGACATTTTCCACAATATCCAGTAATGCCAGGGGTTTTGATTATGGAAGCTCTCGCACAAGCGGCTGGTGTTTTAGAATTATCTAAACCTGAAAACAAAGGAAAACTTGTTTTTTATGCGGGAATGGACAATGTTAAGTACAAAAAACAAGTCACTCCCGGAGATCAATTGGTCTTGCATGCTAAATTTATCAAACGTCGTGGTCCAATTGCGGTTGTTGAAGCAGAAGCAACTGTTGATGGAAAATTGGCGGCTAAAGGAACTTTGACTTTTGCCTTAGGGCGTTAGTGCTTTAGTACTTGCCTTTTTATCACTTGCTTTAGCAAGTAGAGAAAACGGACAGCGAAACGAAGTGGAGATAGGCTTATAACCATTACGACTAATCGCTTTAGCGATGTAGCGAGTATGGATTAAAGACGGTCAAGATGACCTGATATCGAAGATGTCAGGTTGTGTCCTGCCTTAGGTAAATAGCTCATCTTCATTTAAAAATAATCATATTTTTTATGATTAAGAAACAAAAATTTATTTTAACCATAAGATTTTTTACTTATGGTAAATTCGGACTTATTTTTATTTATCAAAAAATTGTTTTGTTGGGAATGATTTTCTTTTTTATCATTCCTTTCAAAACACCCATTGAGCAAAAGCTCGGGGTATTTTCCCATATGGAGAACATCTATGTTTAATAAAATTTTGATTGCCAATCGTGGCGAAATTGCTGTAAGAATTATTCGTGCAGCTCGTGAATTAGGAGTGGGTACAGTTGCCATTTATTCAACTGCAGACCGCGATGCTTTACATGTTCATTTAGCTGACGAAGCAATTTGTGTGGGCCCAGCTAGAAGTACTGAGTCTTATCTTAATATGAATAATATTCTGTCAGCTGCTGTGGCAACTGGCGCACAAGCGATTCACCCAGGTTTTGGATTCCTTTCTGAGAATTCAAAATTTGCTCGTCTTTGTGAAGAAATGAATATTAAATTTATCGGTCCGTCAGCAAAAGTTATGGATATGATGGGTGATAAAATCAATGCTCGTGCAGAAATGATTAAAGCTGGTGTTCCTGTAACACCGGGTTCTGAGGGCGAAGTTCATACCACTGATGAAGCAGTAAAAATTGCTGAAGAAATTGGCTATCCAATCATGCTTAAAGCATCAGCTGGTGGTGGTGGTAAAGGAATTCGTAAGGTTAATAATGTTGAGGAACTTGTTCCAGCATTTGAGGCAGCACAAGCGGAAGCACAAGCTGCTTTCGGTAATGGAGCCATGTTCATCGAACGAATGATTTTCCCAGCGCGTCATATTGAGGTTCAAATCTTAGGAGATAGTCAAGGAAATGTGATTCATCTTGGTGAACGTGATTGTTCATTGCAAAGAAATAATCAAAAAGTTCTTGAAGAATCTCCGTCAGTTGCAATTGGACACACTTTACGTCAGGAAATAACAGCTGCGGCTGTTAAAGCTGCTCAGCATGTTTCTTATGAAAATGCGGGAACCATTGAGTTCTTACTTGATGAATCTTCTGGTAAGTTTTATTTCATGGAAATGAACACACGTGTTCAAGTTGAACATCCGGTCACAGAGTTTGTATCAGGTGTTGATATTGTAAAAGAACAGATTCGTGTAGCCAATGGCAATGAATTGTCTGTCAAGCAAGAAGATGTGACTTTTAGTGGACATGCGATTGAATGTCGAATTAATGCGGAAAATCCTAAATTTAATTTTGCACCAAGTCCAGGAAAAATTACTAATCTTTTCTTGCCAAGTGGTGGAGTTGGTTTGCGGGTTGATAGCGCTATGTACAGTGGTTACAGCATTCCGCCATATTATGATAGTATGATTGCTAAAGTCATTGTTCATGGTGAAAATCGTTTTGAAGCACTGATGAAAATGCAACGCGCCCTTCTTGAATTTGACGTTGAAGGGGTCATTACAAATGTTGATTTCCAACTAGAATTAATTTCTGACCCACATGTTGTGGCAGGAGATTATGATACAAGCTTCTTAGGAAATGTTTTCTTACCAGAATATCAAAAAGAAGATTAATCAATAGATTAGTGACAGAATTGTCAGATGGCTTACAATTCATCTGTCAGTAAAATTTATAAAAAAATGAGAAAAGGATGCAAAGATGGCTCTTTTCCAAAAGAAAAAATACATTAAAATTAATCCAAATCGTTCCATTATTGAAAAGCAAGCCGAGCAGCCAGAAGTTCCTGATGAACTTTTTGCCAAATGTCCTGCTTGTAAACATACGATTTATCAAAAAGATTTAGGAAAAAATAAAGTTTGTCCTAATTGTGATTACAATTTCCGAATTACAGCCAAAGAACGGTTAGCAATTGTTGCTGACAAAGATTCTTTTGTTGAAATGTTCACTGGAATCGAAAGCAAAAATCCCTTGGATTTTCCAGGTTATCCTGAAAAATTGGCGGCAACAAAGGCACGGACTGGTCTTGATGAGGCAGTTATGACTGGGACGGCCACAATTAAAGGGCAAAAAACGGCTTTGGCAATTATGGATTCGACTTTTATCATGGCTTCAATGGGAACTGTTGTTGGTGAAAAACTGACACGCTTATTTGAATATGCAACTACCGAAAAATTGCCGATTATTGTTTTTACGGCATCAGGTGGTGCAAGAATGCAAGAAGGAATTATGTCATTGATGCAAATGGCCAAAACTTCGGCTGCTGTGAAACGACATTCAAATGCAGGACTTTTTTATATTACAGTTTTAACTGACCCAACAACTGGAGGAGTGACAGCTTCATTCGCCAGTCTGGGAGATATTATTTTAGCTGAACCCCAATCTTTAATTGGTTTTGCTGGACGTCGTGTCATCGAACAAACCGTCCGTCAAACTTTACCTGATGATTTCCAAAAAGCTGAATTTCTTTTGAATCATGGTTTTGTTGATGCAATTGTTAAGCGGACTGAATTACGTCAAAAATTGGCACTTCTTTTAGAACTTCATACGGAGGTGGAAAATGTCTGAAACAATTGATTCACTGACAGGTGAAGTTTCACAAAAAAATATTGCTGACATTATTAATGAAGCACGAGCGGCTGACAGAATTTCGGCAAGAGATATTATTGACAAAGTTTTCACTGATTTCTTTGAATTACACGGCGACCGTCAGTTAACAGATGATGAAGCGATTGTTGGCGGAATTGCTCGCTTCAATAATCAAGCTGTGACCGTTATTGGAATTCAAAAAGGACGTAACCTTGCTGAAAATTTAGCTACTAATTTTGGACAACCAAGTCCGAATGGCTATCGTAAAGCGTTAAGACTGATGAAGCAAGCTGAAAAATTTGGTCGTCCAGTCATTACGTTTATCAATACAGCTGGTGCTTATCCAGGAATTGAAGCAGAAGAACGTGGACAAGGTGAAGCAATTGCTAGAAACCTTTTGGAAATGTCTGACCTTAAAGTTCCAATTATTGCTTTCATCACAGGTGAAGGTGGTTCAGGAGGAGCATTAGCTCTTGCACTTGCCAATAAAGTATATATTTTAGAAAATGCTGTTTATTCAGTACTTTCTCCAGAAGGTTTTGCGACGATTCTCTGGAAAGATGGTTCACGTCGTGATGAAGCGGCTGAATTGATGAAAATTACAGCGCCACATCTTTTAGAAATGGGTCTTGTTGATGCTATTATTTCTGAGGAAAATCTGATTGATAACCTCAAGAGACAACTGACAGAATCACTTGGTGAATTGTCATTAATGACAGAAATAGAATTGGCAGAACAACGCTACGAAAGATTTAGAAAATATTAAAAAACGAAGGATGTCCTTCGTTTTTTTATATACATAAAAAAAGTTAATTCTGCTATAAAAAAATCTTATAGCACTGGGCACACTTTCGTGATATCTTTATATTAGATTGAAAATAGAAAGAAAAGGGCCAATGACAAGTATAAAAACGAAAGTAATTCATGGTGGTATTTCAACAGACAAGACAACAGGAGCAGTATCTGTTCCGATTTATCAAACGTCAACTTATAAACAAAACGGACTTGGACAACCTAAAGAATACGAATATTCACGTTCTGGAAATCCAACGCGTCATGCCTTGGAAGAATTAATTGCAGATTTAGAAGGTGGTGTTCAAGGATTTGCATTTAGTTCAGGACTTGCTGGAATTCATGCGGTTCTTTCGCTATTTTCTGCAGGAGATCATATCATTTTAGCTGATGATGTTTATGGTGGAACTTTCCGTTTGATGGATAAAGTGCTGACAAAGACAGGGATTATTTATGATTTAGTTGATTTGAGTAATCTTGATGACTTGAAAGCGGCTTTTAAAGAAGAAACGAAAGCTATTTATTTTGAAACTCCTTCAAATCCTTTATTAAAAGTTTTGGACATTAAGGAAATTTCAGCAATTGCTAAAGCTCATGATGCCTTAACACTGGTGGATAATACCTTTGCGACACCGTATTTACAACAACCAATTGCTTTAGGAGCTGATATTGTTTTGCATTCCGCAACGAAATATTTAGGTGGACATTCAGATGTAGTGGCAGGACTAGTTACAACCAATTCAAAAGAACTCGCCAGCGAAATTGGTTTTTTACAAAATTCAATTGGGGCGGTTCTTGGACCACAAGACAGCTGGTTAGTGCAAAGAGGTATTAAAACACTTGCGCTTCGGATGGAGGCTCATTCGGCAAATGCTCAAAAAATTGCTGAGTTTTTAGAAACTTCTAAAGCCGTCTCAAAAGTTTATTATCCAGGTCTTAACCATCCGGGGCATGAAATTGCTAAAAAACAAATGTCTGCCTTTGGAGGGATGATTTCATTTGAATTAACGGATGAAAATGCCGTCAAAGATTTTGTTGAAAACTTGAGCTATTTTACGTTGGCTGAATCACTAGGTGGCGTTGAATCTTTAATTGAAGTGCCAGCAGTGATGACTCATGCTTCTATTCCAAAAGAACTTCGTGAAGAAATTGGGATTAAGGATGGCCTAATTCGTCTATCAGTAGGGGTTGAAGCAATTGAAGATTTACTGACAGATATCAAAGAAGCACTTGAAAAAAAATAATTTTACTGACAGACTTGTAAGCAAAGCTTACGACTCCTTTCTCCCTCACTTTAACAGCTCACATTGGTCCTGTCGAACTGACAGAAAAATTAGACAGTAGAAATTGAAAGTAATTTACTGACAGAAGTGCATACAATTCATCTATCTCCCGCCTCAAGCGCTCATTTGGTTGACTTGAACTGCCACAAAGCTGTCAGTAATTTAGGAATTAATTATGGTAAAAATTGTTGAAAATATTACTGAATTAGTTGGAAATAGTCCAATTATCAAACTAAAAAATGGTCCAGAAAATGGAGCAGAAATTTATTTAAAACTTGAATATTTTAATCCTGGAGGTTCAGTTAAAGACCGGATTGCTTTACAAATGATTCGGCAAGCCGAAGCAGATGGTCGCTTGAAAAAGGGAGGAACGATTGTTGAACCTACCTCTGGGAACACAGGAATTGGACTTGCCATGGCTGGTGCAGCTTTAGGCTATAATGTGGTTATTATCATGCCTGATAGTTACTCAAAAGAGCGTCGTCAGCTTATTCAAGCTTATGGAGCAGAATTGATTTTGACTCCAGCAGCTGATGGCATCAAAGCTTCCATTGATTTAGGTCAAAAATTAGTTGAAGAAAATGGTTGGTTTATGCCAATGCAATTTGAAAATCCAGCTAATTTAAAAGCCCATGAATTAACGACTGGTCCAGAAATAATTGAAGCATTTGGTGAAAATGGCCTGGACGCATTTGTTGCTTGTGCAGGCACTGGGGGGACAATTTCTGGCGTTTCTCACTATCTTAAAAGTCAAAATTCTAAAATCAAAACTTTTGTTGTCGAACCGGCAGAATCACCAATTTTAACAGGAGGTGAGAGTGGTCCACACCGCATTCAAGGAATTGGTATTCCATTTATGTCACCAAATTTAGATACGAGAGCTTATGATGGTGTAATTGATGTAACAAGTGATGATGCTTTAGATACCGCACGAAAAATTGGCAAAAGCGAAGGATTTTTAGTAGGTATATCTTCTGGCGCAGCAATTTGGGCAGCTTATGAATTGGCAAAAAAACTTGGCAAAGGTCAAAAAGTTCTCGCACTTTGTGCTGACAATGGTGAGCGCTATCTTTCAACAGAACTCTATGATTATTAAAACTTGGAATTTTCCAAGTTTTTTTTGTCTTATGAGCAGTTTTCTGTACTTTTTGAGCTACGGATGTTAGAATGAGAATAGATTAAGAAGATTAAAGGAGGGGAAATCGTAAATTATTGGTTGTCAGTCAATGATTGACAAATTTAACTGATTTAGTTTTTCTAACAAATTATTATGAAACTTTCATGATAATAAAAGAAAAAATCGCAATTACTAGGAGGATTTAAAATGGCTTTAAATGACAAACTTGATGCAACAAAAGATAAAGTAAGTGGAAAAGTTAAAGAAACCACAGGTAAAGTAACTGGTGATGAAAAACTAGAAGCTAAAGGTAAAACAGAAGGACTTATGGGAAAAGCTAAAGAAGGCTTGGAAAATATCAAAGACAAAGCTTCTGACCTAGCTGAAGATGTTGCAGAAAAATTTAATGATACGGTTGACTCTGTCAAACATAAAAACGAGAAATAATTGAATTTCTCAAAATTAAGCAAAACCTAAGTTATTTAAAACTTAGGTTTTTTCATTTGGAAATATTAAACTTGACTTATATACCCTCGGGGGTATATAATTATTATAAATCAAATAATCAAGAGGTGAAAAATGCAAACAGTTGACATAAGTGAATTAGAATTACTGACAGAAAGTGAAAATCCAGTAATTGTAGATGTAAGAGAAGATTTTGAGTATAACAGTGGTCATGTTCCTAATGCCAAAAATATTCCATTGAGTCAACTAGAAGAAAGATATGCAGAAATTACTGACGGAACTTATCTTATCTGTCAGTCAGGTGCTCGTTCAGCTAGGGCCTGTCAGTATCTTTCGTCAAAAGGAATTGATACTATAAATATTTCAGGCGGTACCATTGCTTGGAATGGCCCCTTAGAATTTACTGATAGACTTTAGAGAGAGAACGATGTTTGAATTATTTAAGAAAATAAAAAGTATCAGTCCAGCAGAAGTAAGTACTGAATTAAAAAAAGGAACACAATTAATTGATGTAAGAGAAGCTCATGAATTTCAAAATGGACATATAAAAGGCGCTCGAAATATCCCTTTAAGTAAATTGAGAGAACATGTTCTAGCCAAAAACAAAAAGTATTTATTAATTTGTCAGTCGGGAATACGGTCAAAAAAAGCCTACAAAATATTAAACAAAGCTAATTATGATGTGACAAACGTAAATGGAGGAATGCGAGCTTGGAGAGGGAAAATTAAAAAATGACAGAAAAAATATTAATTGTTGGCGGAGTTGCGGGTGGAATGTCAGCTGCAACCCGTTTGCGACGTCTTAACGAAAATGCAGAAATCATCGTTTTTGAAAAAGGCCCTTACGTTTCGTTTGCCAATTGTGGCTTACCTTACTATGTGGGGGGAGAAATTGCAGAGCGAGAAAAGTTAATTGTTCAATCTGCTAAAGCTCTAAAAAACCGTTTTAACCTAGAGGTGCGCGAAAATTCTGAAGTTATTGCGATTGATAGTGAAGGAAAGAAAGTGACTGTAGTTTCAAACGGCGAAAGCTATGTTGAAAGCTATGATAAATTGATTCTTTCACCAGGGGCTAAACCCTTAATTCCACAAATCAAAGGTTTGAACCAAGCGACAAATGTTTTTAGCTTACGAAATATTCCTGATGTGGATAAAATAATGACCTATTTGAAAGCCAAAGCTCCTAAAAGTGCAACAATTATTGGTGCTGGTTTTATCGGCTTAGAAATGGCTGAAAATCTTGCTAAACGAGGGTTAAGTGTCACAATCGTCGAAAAAGCACCACATGTTTTACCAACCATTGATCGCGAAATGGCAGCTTTTGTCAATGAAGAATTAATTAAAAATAATCTTTCAGTAATGACAAATAGAGGAGCTGTCGAATTTAAAAATGACGAAATTTTGCTAGATAATGGTGAAAGTCTGCAATCGGATTTAACGATTCTTTCTGTGGGAATTCAGCCAGAAACGAGTCTAGCTAAAAGTGCGGGCATCAAATTAGGACTAAGAAATGCAATTCTTGTTGACGAACATTATGAAACATCGGTTAAGGATATTTACGCAGTAGGCGATGCCATTGTTGTCAAAAATCAATTAGGGCAGGATGCTTTAATTTCATTGGCTTCTTCAGCTAATCGTCAAGGGCGTCAGGTAGCTGATATCATTAGTGGATTACCAGTTAAAAATCGCGGTTCACTTGGAACGGCCATTGTCCGTGTTTTTGATTTGCAAGTGGCAAGTACAGGCCTTTCTGAGTTTCAGCTTAGAGGTTTAAAGATTAATCATAAAATTGTTCATGTCACGGCAAATAATCACGCGGGATATTATCCAGATGCGACTTCAATTGTTTTGAAATTAATTTTTGAACCAGAAAGTGGACAAATATTTGGTGCGCAAGCAATTGGTAAAGAAGGAGTAGATAAAAGAATTGATATTTTATCTACGGCTATCAAAGCAAAACTAACCGTTTTTGATTTACCAGAATTGGAATTGACCTATGCCCCTCCTTTTGGTTCAGCCAAAGACCCAGTAAATATGGCTGGCTATGCCGCAATAAACCTTCTCTTGGGGCAATCAGAAAATATTCAGTGGCATGAACTTGCGGCTGAATTAGCAAAAGGGAAAGTCTTACTTGATGTGAGAAATCCAAATGAGTTGGCAAAAGGGAAATTTAAAAATTCTCAAAATATTCCGCTTGATGACTTACGTGAGCGGCTAAATGAACTCGATAAAAAGACTGAATATATTGTTAGCTGCCAGTCAGGACTTCGCTCTTACAATGCAGAACGTATTCTAAAACAAGAGGGCTACAAAGTGAAAAATTTGGATGGTGCCTTTGGATTATACAGCAAAGTTACCAAGGAATTACTTGATTAGGGAGCGAAACAAGAAAAGGATGACTGATGAAAAAATATGACAAAAAAATGGAAAATCGCTTGAAACGAGCGACAGGACAACTCACAGGAATACTTAAGATGATGGAATCTGGAGAGGAATGTATTGATGTTGTGACTCAATTAACTGCTGTTCGCTCTAGCTTAGATAGCCTGATTGGTCTAATCGTAGCTGAGAATCTCAAAGAACTTTTACTGGATAAAGAAGTGACTGACAAGGAAGAAAAACTCGAACAAGCTATAAAATTAATCATTAAAAAATAGATTTTTCATAGAAAATTGGACCAAAAAATCCCTTTTTAATATGCTATAATAAAATTAAAGCATAAGGAGGATAAGATGTACGATTTTTATTGGTATCCAAAGTGTTCAACTTGTAGAAAAGCTAAAGCAAAGTTAGATGAACTTGGAATAGATTATCAAGCGATTGATTTGAAGGAAACCCCACCGAGTCAAAAAAACTTTGAGAAATGGTTTAAAGAAGCAGATTTTCCCATCAAAAAGTTTTTCAATACAAGTGGTTTAGTTTATCGTGACTTAAATCTTAAAGATAAGTTAGCAACATTATCTGAAAAAGAAATGGCAGAACTTCTTTCGTCAAATGGAATGCTTATCAAACGTCCATTACTAGTGAAAAATGGTCAAGTTCAACAGATTGGTTTTAAAGAATCATCTTATGAAAAAATATAAAAAAATGAGTTGGTTAGACTCATTTTTTTATGTAATAATATTTAAATCTTAGGAGATTCCAAAAAAAGCAAAACTTTCAAACGAAAGTATAATTCTTTCTTATGAAGAAAATATATCATATTTTAGAAAATCTGTCAATAAAAAAATGGACATTGTCCATTTTTAATTAGATAGTAGTAACCTTTATTTTTTTCAAATCGAGAATTTTTTGACTTTCTGCATTGATTGACTTGTCAGTAAAAACTTGGGAAATTTCAGGGAATGAAAAACAGGTGACAGTTCCATTTTGGTTGAATTTAGAAGCATCAGTTAAAATAATCACTTCCTTAGCCGCAGCAGCCATGACATGAATGGCTTCACTACGAGCGAGATCATTACTTCTAAAACCGCGGACGGGGTCAAAACCATCAATACCGATAAATAATTTATCAACGTAAAATTCATCAACCACCTTTTTTATCAGAGGTCCAACGTTGACCTGTGAATTATTTTGATATTCTCCTCCTAATAAAATTACCTTTACCGAGTCGGATTTACGAATATAATTGGCAATAAAAACAGAGTTAGTGATGATAGTGACATTTTTTCGATTAAAGGCTAACTCTTCAGCAAGCAAAGCGCAAGTAGAACCAGATTCAATCATTACTGTATCCCCATCAAGAATATTTTCAGCAGCTTTGACAGCAATTTTTCGCTTTAAATCATAGTTTTTAGCTAAACGAAAATTGATATCATCTGTATTATTAATCAAAGCAAAACCGTGCTGGCGATTAATAATTCCTTTCTCTTCAAGTTTATCAAGGTCTTTTCTAATCGTTACGTTTGAAACATTAAGGAGTTGTGAAAGTTGATTGACTTCAATTTTTTTATAATCACTCACAATGCGAATGATTTCGTCAGAACGGGACATTTAATAGCCTTTCGTCATCTTTTTTTATATTTTAAGACTACCACAAAAATCTAAAAAAATAAACCTTTTTATTAGAAAACCTTTCGTTCGTAAGTCAATGAAGTAAGTCATACTCATCTCTAGTAATTGCCCAATAGTCTGTAAGAAGAGGATTTTCAAACTTAGGAAAGTAAGAATAAACCTTTCCTAAGTGTTTCATTCCTAACTTCTCCATGACCCGTCCAGACTTTGCATTTTCTGTAAAATGTTTAGCTTGAATAACTTTAACTTCTAATTTATCGAAAGAAAGCGCCAAAAGACATTCAGCAGCTTCTGGCATAATCCCTTTTCCCCAATGGTCTTGATTTAAAATCCAACCCAGTTCGACTGTTTTTTCATTGATAGGATTAAGAAAAATTTCACCAATGAGCTGACCAGAAGTTTTTTCAACAATCCCCCAATGATAGAGGCTGTTAGGCAGAAAAAACTTGGCAATTGTGGCTTTAGTTGTTTCTAGAGAATCATGTGGTTCAAAGCTAGTAAAACGAGCAACTTCAGGATTAGAAGCATAGTTAAACATTTCTGGGGCATCCTCAAGTTGTAATTTTCTAAGAATCAAGCGTTCAGTTTGTAAGGTCTGATGCTCTGCTAAAACTAAATTTATATTAACCATAAACATGTTCTCCTCAACTATTTTTACTCAATTATAGTCTCTATTTGTTTTATTGACAATAAAAAAGAACCTTTAAGGTTCTTTTATTTTAGAGTTCAAATTCTAAGAGAATGGGGACGTGGTCTAAACGTTCACCAGAATCAAGGGGCTCAGAAACTTTAACTGCTTGGGCAAGACGATTGGAAACCAGCCAGTAGTCAATTCTCCAACCTGAATTATTTAGTTTTGAAGTTTTTGCACGTTGGGCAAACCAAGTATAAATACTACGTCCTTCTTCATAAAATTTCTCAACTTGACCATGGAGTTGACGAAAGGTATCAGTGAATCCAGCCTCTAAAAGTTGACCAAATTTTTCACGCTCTTGGTCAGTAAATCCAGCTGAGTTGTGATTACCACGGGGATTGGCTAAGTCGATTTCTGTATAGGCCGCATTGAAATCTCCACAAGCAAAGACAGGTTTTTGAGCATCAAGGCTTGTGAGATAGTTACGATAGTTATCATCCCAAATTCCACGTAAATCAAGTCGTGTCAGGCCTTCTTGCGCATTTGGTGTATAAACCGTAGTGACAAAGAAATCAGGAAATTCAAGGGTGATGATTCGACCTTCGGCATCCATAGGTTCAGGAGCATCAATTTCAGGAAAAGTGATGACTGGTTCTGGTAGAGTTTCTTTATAAAGAATCATTGTTCCAGAATATCCTTTTCGAGCAGGTTCTACTGATGAACGCCAGACGATTTTATAACCTTTAAACAGTTCTTCCAAAACTTCCAAATGAGCTTTTTTAGGTCCAGTAGAAGGAAGTTTGGTTTCTTGAATGGCTAAAACGTCTGGTTGTGCTTGGGCAAGATTTTTAACAACAGCAAGAGAAAGGGCAGCACGTTCTGAGGTTCCAGTCAATGCAGCATTGAGTGAGTCAATATTCCATGAGATAAATTTATAGTTCATAATCGTTCCTTTATTTTTTAAAAGAATTTCCAAAGAGCTGTGACTTAAAGGAATTCTTAACTTTTCTATGATAATTATAACAAACTTAATCAGACAATGCGATTTTAGAGGTTTTTTGGTATAATATTTAGATGAGAATCTTCTCAAATATCGAGCCTCATTTGCTCGGAAAGAGGAAAATATGACAGAAAACAAAACTTTTTACATTACAACCCCAATTTATTATCCATCAGGCAAGTTGCATCTTGGTAGTTCTTACACAACTATTGCTTGCGACGTGCTTGCTCGTTACAAACGTTTGATGGGCTTTGATACTTTTTATTTAACAGGGCTTGATGAACACGGAATGAAAATTCAACGAAAAGCCGAAGAATTGGGAATGACTCCTAAAGAATACTTGGACCCAATGGCGGCTGATGTTCAAGAATTATGGAAAAAATTGGATATTTCTTATGATAAATTTATCCGTACTACAGACACTTATCATGAAGAAGCCGTTCAAAAAATCTTTGAAAAATTACTTGAACAAGATGATATTTACTTGGGTAAATATGCGGGTTGGTATTCTGTTTCTGATGAAGAATTTTTCACTGAAACACAATTGGAAGAAGTTTTTAAAGATGAAGCGGGTAATGTGACTGGTGGGATTGCTCCCTCTGGTCATGAAGTGGAATGGGTTGAAGAAGAATCTTATTTCTTCCGTATGGGCAAATATGCAGATTGGCTTCTTGAGTTTTATGAAGCTAACCCTACATTTATTGAGCCGGCAATTCGTAAAAATGAAATGATTAATAATTTCATCAAACCAGGATTGGAAGATTTGGCAGTTTCTCGGACAACTTTCACTTGGGGTATTCCAGTAAAATCAAATCCAAAACATGTGGTTTATGTTTGGTTGGATGCGCTCTTTAACTACGTGACAGCTCTAGGATTTTATGGTGATGACGACTCACTTTATAAAAAATTCTGGCCTGGGGTAAATATGGTCGGAAAAGAAATTGTTCGTTTCCACACGATTTATTGGCCAATTTTCTGTAAAGCATTAGGAATTGAACCACCAAAACAAGTTTTCGCTCATGGATGGCTCTTGATGAAAGACGGAAAAATGTCTAAATCAAAAGGAAATGTTGTTTATCCTGAGATGTTGATTGAACGTTATGGCCTTGATGCGGTTCGTTATTATTTGATGCGTGCGATTTCTTTTGGACAAGATGGAATTTTCACTCCAGAAGACTTTGTTGGACGTATTAATTTTGATTTGGCCAATGATTTGGGGAATTTGTTGAATCGTACCGTTTCAATGATTAACAAATATAATGACGGAAAAATCGAAGCAACTGGAGTTTCGACTGAATTTGATGCAAGTTTGGAAGAAGTGGTTGAAGAAACAATCAGTCATTTCCATAAAGCAATGGATAAATTTGAATTCAACGTAGCTTTGGCTGATGTTTGGACATTGATTTCAAGAACAAATAAATATATTGATGAAACAGCACCTTGGGTCCTTGCAAAATCAGAAGACGACAAAGCAAAATTGAATAATGTTTTGTATCATTTGGCAGAAAATTTACGGATTGCAGGTGCACTTTTACAACCATTTATGCGTGCAACATCAGGTAAAATCTTTGAGCAATTGGGAATGGATGAAAGATCATTTTCACTTGAAAATCTTTCTTTTGGCTATTCATTTACTCATCCTGTAGTAGCAAAAGGTCAACCTATTTTCCCACGTCTTGATGTGGAAGAAGAGGTTGCTTATATTAAATTACAAATGGCTGGTGGCGTATTGCCAGAAAAAGAATGGGTCCCTGAAGAAGTTGAATTGAATTTAACTTTACCACAAATTAAATTTGATGATTTTGAAAAAATTGAACTAAAAGTTGCCGAAGTGCTTGAAGTAGAACCTGTTGAAGGTTCTGATAAATTGTTGAGATTTAAATTGGATGCTGGTGATTCTGAACCACGTCAAATCTTGTCAGGAATTGCACAATTCTATCCAAATGAACAAGAATTAGTAGGTAAAAAATTACAAATCGTAGCCAATTTGAAACCACGTAAAATGATGAAAAAATACGTTTCACAAGGAATGATTTTGTCAGCCGAATTTGATGGAAAATTGCGTGTCTTGACCGTTGATGATGATGTTCCTGCTGGTTCATTGATTGGGTAAAATTAATTAGACAATAAAAAATGTGAAAGATTTGTTATCTTTCACGTTTTTTTACGTATAGTATATCAGGAGAGAAAGCTCTTAGTGTTCACTTGGTTTCATGCGCCCTGACAAATTCTAGATGGAGAAGGTGCCTATGAAGACAAAGTGTTTCCTTGGTTATGGAGAGGATTTCGTGCTAGCGGTACTTGGGATGATTATCGAAGTTTTGAACTTCGTAATTAATCTAGTCAGGCTCTGGCTTGAAATTAAAAAAACTAATCGCAATTAGCAATTAGTCCCACCATAACCAAGTTTGAACACGCGGTCTGTTAGAGCAGACCGTTTTTTTCGCGTGTTGCACTTTGTTGAACTTATTATAGCACAAAATTTTAAAGGGAACAAATAGAGTATAATTTTTGAGGACTATTTATTAGTTGAATCTATCGGATAGTTAAAACTGGTTTTCATTTATCAAAAACCTCTCGAACTTTGTTATAATAAATTCAGTATGTTTTAAACAATATGGAGGAAAAAATGACTTTTGAAGAAGCATTAGCTTTACTTAAAGCTGGGAAAAAAGTAGTCAGAACACAAGGCTGGTCTGGTGCCGAAAATTATGTTAAACTCTATGATTCGATTGTTTTAGAATCTGGTGAGAAGTTGGAAGTTACCCCTTATTTCTTGATTAATGTCTCGGGAGAGGGGGAGGGTTTTTCAATGTGGGCCCCAACGCCTTGCGACGTTTTGGCCGATGATTGGGCCTTGGTTGAATAGATAGATAGGCTACAAAATGAAATTTTCTGGGAAAAAAGTGCTAATTACAGGTGCTGCCAGTGGTATTGGCTTGGCTCAAACAAAAGTATTTTTAGCCGAAGGCGCAGAGGTTGTTGCTGTGGACTTACAAGAATTTACTGACGAATCTATCATTAATTCAAAAAAACTGTCAGTAAAAATTCTTGATGTTTCCGATGCTCAATCAGTTGAAAAATTAGCTGACGAAGTGGGAAGTATTGATGTTTTACTCAATACAGCGGGCGTTTTGGATGCTTATAAAACTTTGGAAGAAACTGACTTTGCAGAATGGCAACGAATTTTATCAACGAATCTCAATTCGATGTATTTGATGATTTCAGCATTCTTGCCAAAAATGAAAGCTCAAAAATCAGGAGTAATTATCAATATGGCTTCGGTTGCTGGCTTGATTGCCGGTGGTGGTGGCGTCGCTTATACGGCCAGTAAACATGCCATTGTTGGGTTGACAAAACAGTTAGCTTTGGATGAAGCGCAACACGGGATTCAAGTAGCAGCCATCGCTCCAGGTGCCATCAATACACCGATGAATGCGGCTGATTTCACTGAAAATAATGGTCAGATGGCCCAATGGGTAGCTGATGAGACACCAGCTAAACGATGGGCTAGTCCTCGCGAAGTGGCTGATTTGACCCTCTTTTTAGCAAGTCCACAAGCCTCTTATATGTCAGGAGCAATTGTCCCGATTGATGGTGGCTGGACAATCAAATAAAAGATATTGAAAGACTTATCAGCATGTTGGTAAGTCTTTTATTTATTGTGGGAAAGTCTGTATTAACTACAAAAGTACTGACAGACTTGTTGATTTTTACTGACAAGTTGTTCAATTGCTTGTTTTCTGTGAAAAAATTTCTGTCAGTAATTTTTTGCCTTTTTGTTGGCAGGATAATTTGATGCTCCTGCTAGAATTTCTATCGAGTACAAAGAATGATTCCTTCGTTAACGAAGATAATGCCCAAATAATAATTAGATGAAAGCAAATATTTGTCAATCCTTTTCATTTCGCAAAAAATCTGCTAAAATAAAAACGTTGCTCAATAGTGAGTTAACCCTTGAGCCTTCATCCCTTTGCTCAAGCATATTATAGGCGAATTTTGTCGCCAAAGGAGAACCTTTTGAAAAAATCAAAAACTTATGATATTGTTACAATCGCAATTGTTGCGGCCCTGTATGTTATTCTAACGATGACACCAGGTTTGAGCGCAATTTCTTACGGACCTATTCAATTTCGAGTGTCAGAAATGTTGAATTTTACAGCCTTCTTCAATAAAAAATATATTATTGCGGTGACAATTGGTTGTATGATTTCAAACTTTTTATCTTTCACTTGGGTAGATGTGATTGTCGGTGGTTTGTCAACTTTAGTATTCTTAAGTCTTGGTGTCCTTTTGTTTGACCGCTTTAAAAAAGATTATTTTTGGAATGGTCAGTTAAATAAAGCATTTTTCTTTTTTGCAATTTTCTTTTCGATAAGTATGTTCACCATTGCTCTTGAATTAAAATTTGTCGCAGGAACACCATTTTTGCTGACCTGGGGGACATTAGCTCTAGGTGAATTTGCCAGCTTATTTATCGGGGCATTTGTCATGGATAAATTAGGTAAAAGAGTTGATTTGAGTCGTTAAATAAATGAAAAGCAGCTCAGGCTGTTTTTTTTGAACCATTTTTAGAAGTCAGAATTACTTAATTTGTTATAATTAAAATAAATAAGAGATTGGAGAGCTTTTTATGAAAAAAATCGCTGTAATTGCTGCTTCTGGTAAGGCAGGAAGTTTAATCGCTCAAAAAGCATTTGGGCGCGGTCATGAAGTGACTGCCATTGTTAGAAATAAAGCACGATTAAAAGTTGAAGTGACTACTATTCTTGAAAAAGATATTTTTGAATTAGCTTCTGAAGACTTAGCAGGATTCGATGCAATCGTTTTAGCGCATCGGGCACCGGCAGGTCATGAGGAAGATTATTCAAAAGTAGCCCATGTGATGATAAAACTTCTTGAAAATATAGATAGTCGTTTAATTGTTGTTGGGGGAGCAAGCTCTCTCTATCTTGATGAAAGTCACGAAAAACGCTTGCTTGATGTGACACCAACCGATTTACCTTACTATCCAACTCTTTTAGAAATGGCAAAAGCAAGCTTGATTTATGAAGCTTCAAAACTTAATGTGACCTTCTTCTCTCCTGCAGAATTTTTTGACCCAGAAGGAGCACAAACAAATAATTATACAATTACCGGCGATGTTTTAGAACATAATAAAGCGGGTAAAAGTCGAATTTCATATGCTGATTATGCCGAGGCTGTGCTTAATATGATTGAGGATGGTAGCCATCAACATGAACATATCGGAATTTATGAAAACTAAAAATTAATGAATTATCAAAGAGAAAGAAATTAATTTCTTTCTCTTTTTTTGTTTAAAAAAGTATAATAATACATAAAATTCTTGACAAATAAAAAATAGAGTAGTATAGTGTATAAAAATACATAGAAAGTGTGTAAATATGAAAAAAGTAGCAATTGTCGGAATTAGAGGTTATAGCGGCTTAGAACTGTTCCGAATTTTCTATTATCATCCAGAAGTAGAAGTAACAAAAATATATGCAACAAGTCATTATGGAGAAAAATTATCAGAACGCTTTCCGCAACTTGAAGGCTTGACTGACTTGACTATCAGTGAATTTAATGAAGAAGAAATTATGGCAGAATGTGATGCGGTTTTCTTTGCAACCTCAGCGGGTGTTAGTCAAAAATTAGCTTTAACTTTTATTGATAATAATTTTCCTGTCATTGATTTATCAGGAGATTTTCGATTAGCTGATTTAGAAATATACAATAAATGGTATAAAAATACAAATTTAAAAAATGAATATTTATTAAGCGCTCAATATAATCTGGCAGACATTGGTCAAGCAAAAGCAAACTATATCGCGAATCCAGGTTGCTATGCAACAGCCACACTACTTGCACTTTATCCGTTAGTTAAAAATAAGATGATTGATTTAGACTCAATCATTGTGGATGCCAAGTCAGGACTTTCGGGAGCCGGAAAAGGTCTGTCTGACGCGAGCCATTTTGTGAATGTTGTCGATAATATGTCCATGTATAAAATCAATAGTCATCAACATATTCCAGAAATTGCTCAACAATTGAAGATTTGGAATTCAAATTTTCAAGCCTTGCAATTTTCAACTTCTTTAATACCTGTGAGTCGGGGGATTTTTGTTAGTAGCTATGCAAAAGTTGCGGCTGATTTTGATTTTGAAACGATAAAAAATGCTTATGAACAGGTCTATGCGACAAAAAACTTTGTCAGAATTCGACGACAAATGCCCCAACTCTCAGATGTGATTGGGACCAATTTTTGCGATATTGGATTAGCTTATAATCCAGTGACAAATGTTTTGTCAGTTGTTTCGGTGATTGACAATCTTATGAAAGGTGCTGCCGGACAAGCAGTACAAAATTTTAATCAGTTATTTGGCTACGATGAAAGTTTAGGCTTGAAATTTATGCCAAGTCTTTAGAAGAGGAAGAAATGAAAGAAATAAAAGGGACAATTGCAAGTCCAAAGGGATTTTTGGCAGATGCTGTTCATGCACAATTAAAATATAAAAACTTAGATTTAGGGTTAATACTAAGTCAAGTTCCAGCTGCGATTGCTGGCGTTTTTACAACCAATAAAGTTTGTGCAGCGCCAGTATTGATTGACCGTCAAATTGTCAAAAAAGGACAAGCACGGGCCATTATTTGTAATTCGGCGGTTGCCAATGCAGTAACAGGCGAGCAGGGTTATGCAAATGCTTTGAAAACACAAAAATTGCTTGCTGAAAAATTTGAACTCAAAGCTGAGGAAGTGGCGGTTTGCTCAACAGGGGTCATTGGAGTACAGCTTCCGATGGAAAAAATTGCCACAGGAATTTCAAAGTTATCCCAAAATGAAGGGACAGCAGCATATTTTGCCAAAGCCATTTTAACAACAGATACCCAAACTAAAACAATTAACTTTGAAGCTGAAATTGGGGGTCAAATCGTGAATATGGCCGGGGTTTGTAAGGGATCGGGGATGATTCATCCAAATATGGCAACCATGCTTGCTTTTATTACGACGGATGCAAAAATTGCTCAAGCTTTACTACAAAAAACATTATCAGAAATTATTGAAACGACATTTAATCAGATTACAGTGGATGGAGATACTTCAACGAACGATACTGTTTTGTTGATGGCAAATGGCCAAGCTAAAAATAATGAAATTTTAGAAGGAAGTTCAGACTATCTTTTGTTTAAAGAAATGCTGGCAAAGGTTTGTCAGTCCTTAGCCAAACAAATCGCCGCTGATGGTGAAGGTGCAACTAAACTGATTGAAGTGACCGTCAAAGGAGCGCCAAATGATTTAGCAGCGCGATTTATTGCCAAAAAAATTGTGGGTTCAAGTTTAGTTAAAACGGCAATTTTTGGCGCAGACCCTAACTGGGGGCGGATTATTTCGTCAATTGGTCAGGTGGCTGATTTTGAAGTTTCTGATATTGAATTAAAACTCCAAGATGAACTTGTGCTTTATCATTCAACACCAGTTGACTTTGATGCAGCTTTTCTTTCTGAGAAATTAAAAGAAGATAAAATTGAAATTATTGCTGACTTGAATGCTGGAAGTGGCTTGGGTCAGGCTTGGGGCTGTGATTTGACTTATAAATATGTCGAAATTAATGCTTTATATACAAGTTAAGAAGGAGAAAAAATGACAAATTTATTTGAAAATTATGGTCGCCTACCATTTAGCTTAATCAAAGGAGAAAATCAATATTTATTTGATGACAGGGGAAATAAGTATTTAGATTTCACAAGTGGGATTGGGGTCATGAATTTAGGATATAGTTTTGAAAAGGGAAAAGTGGCGGTGAAAGCTCAATTAGACAGCCTGTCTCATCTTTCAAATCTTTATCAAAATCCTTTGCAAGAAGATGTGGCTGAAAAGTTAAGTCAAAATCATTCTTATAAAGCTTTTTTTTGTAATTCTGGGACTGAAGCTAATGAAGCAGCTTTAAAATTAACTCATCTCATCAAAAAAGATCAGAAAATTTTGGCGTTTACAGATGGCTTTCATGGTCGTACTTTTGGTGCTATGAGTGCAACCATGCAAGAAAAAATCCAAGCAGGATTTTCGCCTTTATTACCAAATTTTGTGGCTAGTCCTTTTAATGATGTGGTAGCACTTGAGCAAATCCTTGAAAAAGAAAAAATTGGCGCGATTATTTTTGAAATTATTCAGGGTGAGGGTGGCGTTTTACCAATTTCTCCAGATTTTGTTGAAGCTCTAAAAACTTGTCAGCAAAAAGGAATTTTACTGATTATTGATGAAGTTCAAACTGGAATTGGTCGAACTGGAAAATTATTTTCTTTTGAACATTTTGATTTTGAGCCGGATATTTTTACTTTGGCAAAAGCATTGGCGAATGGGATTCCTACAGGTGCGATGCTCGCTAAGAATAAATATGCCAGTTATTTTTCAGCAGGAAAGCATGGCTCAACATTTGGTGGGAATCCTTTAGCCATGGCTTCGGCTAATGAAGTTTTAAAAGAAATTGACAGTGACTTTTTAGAAAAAGTGACTGACAAAGGTATTTTTTTCTTAAAATTACTGACAGAAAAGCTGTCAGTAAAAGCGACGGTTAAGTCCATCAGAGGTTTGGGATTGATGATTGGAATTCAATTAACTGACGAGAAAAAAGTTCCAGAATTTCTTGCTTTACTGCGTGAAAATGGTCTCTTAGCCTTGTCAGCTGGTCATGATGTCATTCGCTTACTCCCACCGCTTGTCATGACGAAAGAAGAACTGCAAAAAGGAGCAGAGCTATTGGAGAAAATTTTATGAGAGATTCACAAAACACAGCTCAGACTTTGACCGAAAGTCTCAAATATTTTCTGAAATATCGTGACCAAACGGTTGTCATTAAATATGGTGGGAATGCGATGATTGATGAAAAAGTGAAAGAAAGTATTCTAAAAGATATTTTATTACTTAAAACGGTGGGAATTAAAGTAGTTTTGGTTCATGGCGGTGGACCTGCGATTGGAGAATTACTTGAAAAATATGAGCAAAAAAGCCAATTTGTTCAAGGTTTGCGCGTGACAGATAAGAAAACAGCTCAATTAGCACTGACAGCTTTAGCTGGAAAAGTAAATAAAAGTTTGGTTCAAGATATCATTCGTTTAGGTGGCAATGCGATTGGCGTTTCAGGAATTGATGGTAAATTGATAGAAGCCAAACCTATTTCTGAAGATTTAGGCTATGTTGGAGAAATTACAGCGATTCATCCGGAAATCATTGAGCGTATCAATCAAACGGATGCTGTTCCCGTCATTGCTTCGGCCGGCATTGGTCTTGATGGTGAAATTTATAATGTTAATGCTGATACCGCAGCCAGTCGAATTGCCGGTGCATTGAGTGCTGAACAATTTATTTTATTAAGCGATGTTCGTGGCTTATATGGCAATTTTCCTGACGAGGAGTCATTTATTGATGAAATCAATCTGACCAATCTAGAAAAGTTAGTCAAAGAGAAAAAAATCACTGACGGAATGATTCCAAAGATTGAAGCCATTAAATATGCCATGTTTGAAGGATTGGGTCAGGCTGTTTTATTAGATGGCCGTGTTCCGCACGCCTTATTATTGGAATTATTTACTGACAAAGGGCAAGGGACAATGATAAATCATTGATAATTTAAGCTAATAAGAGGAGAGAGAATGTTTCAAGGAAGAAGTTTTTTAAAAGAAATAGATTTTAGTAAAGATGAATTGTTATATCTGATTGATTTTGCAATTCATCTTAAAAAGTTAAAAAAAGAACATATTCAACATAAATATTTATTAGATAAAAATATTGCCCTTATTTTTGAAAAAACATCTACAAGAACAAGAGCAGCTTTTACAACGGCCGCTGTAGATTTGGGAGCACATCCTGAATTTTTAGGGCCAAATGATATTCAGTTGGGCAAAAAAGAATCTATTTCAGATACGGCGAAAGTTTTGGGTTCAATGTTTGATGGCATTGAGTTTCGTGGGTTTAAGCAAAGTGATGTGGAAATTCTCGCCAAGGATTCAGGTAGACCCGTTTGGAATGGATTGACTGATGATTGGCATCCGACACAGATGCTGGCAGATTTTATGACAATCAAGGAGCATTTTGGCCATTTACAAGATTTAACCCTCGCTTATGTTGGTGATGGACGAAATAATGTGGCAAATTCTCTATTAGTGACTGGAGCAATTTTAGGCGTAAATATCACAATTATTTCGCCCGAGTCCTTGCAACCCGCTTTAGAAATACAAAAACTGGCACGTAAATATGCCATGAAAAGTCGCAGTAAAATAAGTATCCGAACAGATTTAAATGGCCTTGAAAATGCTGATATTGTTTATACTGATGTTTGGGTCAGTATGGGTGAGGAAGCTCAAACAGCCAAGCGAATAAAATTATTGAAATCCTATCAAATTAATCAAAAAGTTGTTGAAAAAATTATTAATAAAAACTTTATTTTTATGCATTGTTTACCCAGCTTTCATGATTTAAACACGGAAGTGATGAAAGAAATTAAGGAAAATTATAACCTTAATGAATTAGAGGTTACTGACGAAGTTTTTAATTCAAAGAATTCGGTCGTTTTTGAACAAGCTGAAAATCGAATGCATACCATAAAAGCAGTCATGGCGGCTACTTTAGGAAATTTGTTTATTCCTAAAATATAAAAAAAAGAGAAAAAACGTTAATTAAGGGGGAATAGCCCAGATTTAATGTTTTTTCTCTTTTTTATGGCGCAAAAGTCCCGTTCCACAGGGAAAGGCATACAAAAAAGGTTTTTTTTGGTATAATAAGGGATAAAACTAAAAATTAAGAGAAGTTTTAAGTGAAGGAGATTTTTATGCTCAAGCTTCAAAAAAAATTAAAAAATGATTACGGATTAGTCTTCAATGATGAAGATTTATTAAAAACAGCTTTTACACACTCTTCATTTACAAATGAAGAACGGCTCCCAAAGATTGCAAA